>BNJU01002253.1_pt1 | contig 255605 bp, 323 predicted proteins | sample 8539281 | NCBI WGS metagenome assembly BNJU01 (sample SAMD00202456, study PRJDB9452) | human saliva metagenome | isolation source: human saliva | place: Japan
AACTGTTACTGTCAAGCAATCGTTGGCAACTCCATCATACAGACACTTATGAATGTCTTACTGTTACCACCTTCCCATCATGCACCAGCTTATCTCTAAACTCAGACTTGTTTCTTTCCTCATGTAGCTTGCCATCATATCTTTCCAAGATTTCTTTCGTAAGACTTCTTCCTATTTTTTTGCCAACTAAAATTTTACTCTAAGTTTCTCTTATTTTTAGCGAAATTTCTTTAAAACAAAGTCCGAGATTACTATGTCTTTCCAAAGAGTGCAGTCCTTCTTTAATAAAATCCCAGGACTCCCTGTAGCTTGTGTTTACGGAAAAATCCGATTCGCAAAGAAATTGCAGAAATTCTCCTAGAGCATTTTTATATTTTTTAGCAAAGAGAAAAGCATTTCTCTCCTTATCCTCCGAGGAACAGTTTAAGAGATTGTGTAAGACATGGTCTAAGTTAGAAGACATATAATAGCATTGATAAGGAACGGAATCCCAAACTTGACTTTGTCTGCTCAGCTTATCCATATTTTCACTTTTTTGCTTATTTCGACTGCGAATTAAGGCGGCATCTTTACAACGAATCTCCGACAAGCTGTATTGCAAAGTTCTAAGGCTATGATCCTCTACCACATTTTCATCGGAAATAAATGCGCCATCCGTATCCATAATATGAATCACTTCCAGAAAATCACTTTTACTGTAGTGATTGGACTTCGCATATTGTTTCAGTAAATCTCCAACTTTACCTACAATATTTCCACTGTGATTTCCTTTTACACTGGTGATATCACCATGCATCACTTCCACATAAACAGCATTTTTATCAAAAGCACGGCTAAAGATTACTCCAAGGGCTTCATCATCCGATGGACCTTCTACAATAATGAAGACAATTTTTTTCCGAGTCAAGCTAATCACCCGCCTCTCTCAGAGCCAAGGCAATCTCCGCATTGTTGGTCATCTCATAAACCGGCTCATTTTGCTCTCCGAGGACAATGTCTCGGAAGTAAAAATCACGCAGATTATTGGTTGTTTTTATATTGGTAAAGCGAATGTAGCGGTTCTCGGGATTCGTTGTTGTAAAGGCAATAAAGCCCCGGTCTATCGTCTCCAAGGGACGCAGGTTATGTGAGGTGAAAATCAATTGTCCCTTTCCCTTTTCCGAGAGGATGTGCAGGATTTCTCCAAGAAGATATTCGAATATCCCGGCATCCAACTCATCGATTGCCACTGTAATAGAGGACTGATTATACATTCCTATTAAAAGATGCAGTACGGAGACAATCTTCTTTATTCCTTCTGATTCGTAACGAAGCGGGATTTCTTTGCTGTTTTTATTGGACATAAGCTGTATGCGACGGCCCTTTTTTCCTTCTCCGTTTTCCATAAGCATAACAGCACCTAGGTCCGCTATGGAGATGGTAAGGCCGGGGATGATTTGCTCCAAAACACCATTTATGTTTTGAATCAATCTCTTCGCCTCCGGAAAAAGTTCTTCCGGTAGTTCAGTCGCCTCATCTAAAGACAGAAAATATTCTCCCGTTATCCCGTGTTCCTGCTTTTCCGAAGCTTTATACCGGATAGGCAGCTCTCCTAAATTAATCTTCCCCGTGCTGGACGCGCCAAGAACAAAAAGTTCGGTACGACCGTAATTTAATAGTTTGAACAGAAGTTCGACGCAAAACTTTTGCTCCTTATTATCCTTTTTTAAAGCTTGTAGTAAAGCCTCTTCAAAAAAATCATCGGAAAAAAATAAGGACTGCGATTTCTGTTTTGCAATCAAACTGATGAGCTTCAACCTTTCCGCTGTTTCCTTTTTCCTTCCAAAGAGAAGTGCGTAATACTTTTTAGGAGCAATCAATTCCGTCCTTGTGCTTTGCAGAAAAGTATGCTTTTTGATCCTCTTCTCCCCATCCGTATAGGCATAACTCAGCTTTTCGCTTTTTATTTCCAATCGACGCTTCTTTTTTCCCAAGGAATTCCATAGATTCCCCTCTCTTTCCAATAAATAGGGGAGCACCTCCTCCGCCACCACGGAAGTTGAAAATGATTCTTCTCTCTGCTCGTCCACCGTCAAACAAACTTCGTAATCTACATCATAATTTTCCGTTTCTGAAACATAAATCCGGAAACGATAAGAGAGATTTGCCTCCCGGGAATCCACATTGATATAGTTACAATACTCATCCGGAATCGACTTTCCGGAAAGAAGCAATTTTAAAAATATGCAAGGCATCGATAAGAGCCGTCTTTCCGGTACCGTTCTGCCCATAGAGTCCAAGAACGCTGGCTTTAAATGCCTTTCTTTTATTTACAAAATTCAGTTTTCCGTTTTTTACATTTTTTAAACCGTTTATCTCTAAATCCGTAAGACGCAGATAGTAGTCCTTCATCTCTATTTCCTCCTTCGATTTTACTTTTTTTATTATACCACAGGCAAAAAAACCATCAATAATGATTATAACGGAATATTTTTATATCGATTTTTTTGATTTTTATCGCCCATTTAACTCTTAACTGTCCAAAAATTTTACAACAATTAAAAAAACTTAGAGTAAAATTTTAGTTGGAAAAAAATAGGAAGAAGTCTTACGAAAGAAATCTTGGAACGATATGATGGCAAGCTACATGAGGAAAAGAAACAAGTCTGAGTTTGGAGATAAGCTGGTGCATGATGGGAAGGTGGTAACAGCAAGACATTCATTAGTCTGTATGATAGAGTTGCCAACGATTACTTGACAGTAACCTCCATTGCAAAGAATCTGAAGTGTACTTTTATCTGTACAGTATGATACAATCTCCATATACATAAAAGTGGCAACTTCCTTGTGTTGGTCGTGGAAAATGCGCATGCAGTGAAAGGAGAAGTAAGGATGATTAAAAAGAGCTACGAAAGAGAATTGGAAAAACTTGGAGCATTTGAAATTAGCTTTGATATGTTGAAGCTGTCAGAAAAGAATGAGAAGCATTTGAAATTTTTAAATGCCGGAAGGGGAAATCCGAATTGGATTAATTCCTTGGGCAGATTAGCTTTTGCACGACTGATGGAATTCGGCGTGGCAGAAAGCAAAAGGACTCTGGACAAGGGAGACTTGGCGGGATATGTAGACTCTAAAGAAATTGCGGAAAGGTACAATGCATTTCTAAATCATGGCGATGAGGTGGATGTATTCCTGAAAAAAATAGTGGAGTATAGCGCAGACCATCTGGGATTAGATAAGGCAGCTTTGATTACGGAACTTACAAACGGAATTATCGGAAACAATTATCCGGTACCTAGCCGTTGTCTGGAGAATACGGAGCACATCATCAATGCATTTCTCCAAAGTATTCTGTACGGGAAGGCTGACTTAAGAAAGAAGACGAAGGTATTTCCGGTAGAAGGCGGTACGGCTGCAATCGTCTATATTTTTGATGCTTTAAAGCACAATGGCCTGATTAATGAGGGGGACCGCATTGCCATCAACACGCCGGTGTTTACTCCATATATTCAGATTCCGAGACTGTCGAATTTCGATTTAGCGGAAATCAATCTTCTTGCAACGGAAGAAAATGACTGGCAAATTCCGGATTCAGAATTTGAAAAGCTTTTGGATCCTTCCATCAAGGCATTTTTTCTGGTAAATCCGTCTAATCCGGGTTCCCGCAGTCTTACAGATGAGACTTTGGAACAGTTAAGAAAAGTAGTTGAAAAGCGCCCTGACCTTATTATTATCACAGATGATGTATATGGAACCTTTGTCAATAACTTCCGTACAGTTTATTCCGTTTGCCCGAGAAACACTATTTTAGTCTATTCGTATTCAAAGCTTTACGGGGTTACAGGATGGAGACTCGGCGTGATAGCCATTAATGAAGACAATGTTTTTGATGAACTGATTAAGAAGGTTCCGGATAAGAAGAAAAAGGAGCTGGAAAGCGATTATTCGATTGTCACACTGAATCCTCGGAAATGAGCTTTATTGACAGGATATGCGCGGACAGCAGATCCATCGGATTGTATCATACCGCCGGACTCTCCACTCCGCAGCAGATTATGATGGTTCTTTTGTCTATGACTCATTTGGTTCTTGAAAATGAAAAGGATCAGTATATTGAAGGCTGTAAAGAAATTGTGGCTATGCGTTACCACAATCTGATGTCTACTTTAGGTTTGCCGGAGGATAACAGTGACTGCAATGCTAAGTATTATTCCCTGCTTGATATCTACCAACTTGCCGAGAAAAGTTATGATAAGGACTTCGCAACATGGCTTAGAAATCACTTTGAGGAAATCGATTTTCTTTTGCACCTGGCAAAGGAAGATGGTGTTGTGTTGATGGAAGGAGTTGGTTTTGGAGCAACTCCGGGTACAGTCAGAGTTTCTGAAGCAAACTTAGCGGACAATGATTATAAGAAAATAGCAAATCGTATCCTGTCTCTTTTGAAGGAGTATCACGAAAAGTATGCAAAAGAGAAAAAGGATAAATAGGATAAGGGGGATTTAATATGAATATAGGATTAATCTCACATGAAGTGTTGGAAACAGCACAGCATATTACGATAACAGGTTTTTCCGATATAGCCCATTATTTGATTGCCAATCCGGTTATTTCTATCTTTGTATGTCTTGCACTAGGGTATCTTATTGGAAAGCTAAAAATCAAATCCTTTACTATAGGAGCCACTGTAGGAACTTTGCTGGTAGGACTTCTCATATCCCTGGTATTTAAGGGGGCGGGAACCTATCAGATTGACGGAACTGTGAAGACAATCTTTTTCTCACTGTTTATTTTTGCTATCGGATATGAGGTTGGACCTTCGTTTTTTGCAAGTTTAAAAAGCTCCGGTCTTAAGATTATTATCTTATCCCTTTTCTTCGCCGTGGCAGCCTTTGTCGTTTCTATAGTTTTGTTTAAGGCTTTTGGTATCGGAGCGGGAGAAGCCGGCGGAATTTTGGCCGGTAGCCTTACACAGTCTGCAATCCTGGGAACAGCGGATTCCACGATGAAGGGAATGCTTTCAGGCACAGAACTGAAAACAGCGGAAAGTCAGATGGCAATTGCCTATGCTCTTACCTATGTTTTCGGAACCGTTGGGGTAGTGGTATTTTTGAAAAACGGTGCAGCGAAGTTAATTGGTGTAAATTTGACAGATACTGTTAAGAAGAAAATAGATCAAACAAATTTCCATGAGTCTTCTTCGGAAAATACTGTTGTTGGAAATATCAAAGCACGTGCATTTTGCATAGAAAATGGTGCAGAATTTATTGGTAAAACAATAGGTTCGGTGGAAGAGCAGTACGGGGATGATCTTACAATAACGCAAATCATTCGAAAGGGTAAAAAGGTGAACCTTGCATCGGATGTGCAGCTCCTGGAAGGGGATACGGTTACGATTATCGGACTTCTTGATGCAGTATTGCATTTTGAAGCTCCGGGCATGAAGGAAACGGATGATTCGGAAGCCCTTAAGCTTGATGTGATAAAGCAGGAAATTGTTTTGACTAATCATTTCTCTTTGGATGTGATAAAGCATCTTTCAGAAAATGGAATTGTCATTTCAGAGAGGAAGAGAGACAACAATGTCCTTTCTGAAGATCAGGCGTTAAAAGCTCTCGACCACTTGACCTTGGTGGGACCGAAAGCCTTGATTGCGAAGGTTGTAAAGAAACTTGGTTATGTGAAGGATACAGGTACCGAGACAGATGTATCCTTCATCAGCATGGGGCTTGTAGTCGGTTTATTAATCGGTGCAATCAGCTTCGTAGTATCCGGAATTCCGATTACACTCGGATCCGGCGGAGGTGCCTTGATTGGAGGGCTTTTATTCGGATATTATCAGGACAAACATTCTAACTATGGACTGATGCCGAAAGCAACACGGTGGTTTTGCAAGAGTGTGGGACTGAATCTATTTATCGCCATTGTGGGGCTTACATCCGGTGCATCCTTCTTATCTGCCCTGCAATCGATGGGCGTAAAGGTACTTTTAATCGGTGTTTTGGTGACTATTTTGCCTCATATTGCTTCCGTTTACTTCGGGAGATTTGTATTAAAGCTGGATGCTGTAGATATCATTGGAGCTCTGTGTGGTGCCGGAACCTGTACCGCAGCGCTTAACGGAGTGGTGGAGGAATATGAGTCCAGTATTTTTGCAGTAGCCTATACACCGGGATATGCAATGGAAACATTCTACTGACGGTCTTGGGCCCTCTTGTTGTTGCAATGTGTATACATTAGCTGTCTCGCGTAGCTGAACCTTTTTCTGTAAATGATGGTCTTCTATGAAAGTTACGTTGCTTGAGCAGCACAAACCGCTTTTCTAGCGCCGATTAAATAATCAGTTGGAATGTCAAGGGTGCTTAGCTCAGCTTTCAACAAGATGTCTCAGGCTTCGCCTGAGCCACTTGTTATGAATTCATAACGAGTATCGTGCGCAAAGCGTGCGATACTCGTTTATTCGTAAATGGTTATTTACCATTTGCAAATATCCTGAATGATACGATACTGTTTTGATACTAAAAGCAAAAAAGGTGGGTTAAAATATGAAGATGCAAATTAGAATTCTAATTGCTTTAGCTATTGGATTTGTTATTGCAATGCTGTTGATGAGCGTCAAGATCTACTTTGGCTTTACTAATGCATATAGTACAAATGTAAATGCACTAACTGTCAAAATACTCGGAATACCCATATATGAACTTATAAAGTCCGGAACAGAGTATTATGGCAAATCGAGCGGAATTTATATGGGTATAGTATGTGGCATTTGTATGACACTTAGTGTTATTATCGAAGAGATTTTCTTTAAAGTGAAACAAAAATAGAAGAGAATTTTGTGTAAACTAGAAAGGCGGGCGCATGTTTGAGCCCGAAGGGCGAGTTTGCGCAGGAGCCTAAGTGAAAAAGCGAGTGCAGCGAGTAGGAAACGTAGTGTGTCTTTGAGGCAGAGCCTAAACCGAAGCAAGACATTCATTAGTCTGATGGAGTTGCCAGCGATTCCTTGACAGTAACGTTTGACAGCCTCTTTCTTTTTGTTTATAGTCTGATGAGATTATGAAGAGAAAGGCTCTTCAGAAAGAGGACAAAATGTTTGAGAATTTAGAAGAAGTTAAAAAGCACTACGAGGAAATCATGGAGAATCTCACGATTCCCGAGGTGGTTTCCGATATCAACCAATATAAGAAGCTGATTTTAGAGCAGAGTAACTTAGAGCCCGTTTATAAAGCCTATATTGCTTTTCGAAAGGCGGAGGAAAGCGAGAAGGATGCCCTTTTCATTTTGGATAATGAAAAGGACAAGGACTTAATCGAGATGGCGAAGGAAGAGCTTTCCACGGCAAAGGAAGATCAGGAGCGCCTTACGAAGGAAATTCAGCTTTTATTACTTCCGAAGGATGAAAATGACGACAAGAATATCGTTATGGAAATCCGCGGGGGAGCCGGCGGAGAAGAGGCGGCTCTTTTTGCAGCTTCCTTATACAGAATGTATACCAGCTATGCGGAAAAAAGAGGCTGGAAAACGGAGCTTGTTTCCTTCAATGAAACGGGACTTGGCGGTCTGAAGGAAGTGGTATTTATCGTAAACGGACAGGGTGCATACTCGAGACTCAAATACGAGTCCGGTGTACACCGCGTGCAGAGAGTTCCGGAAACGGAGAGCGGCGGAAGAATTCATACCTCGACTGCAACGGTGGCCGTAATGCCGGAAGTGGAGGATGTAGAGGTAGAGATCAATCCTGCCGATGTCAAGATGGAGGTTTTCCGTTCCTCCGGTGCCGGCGGACAGCACATCAATAAAACCTCATCTGCAGTGCGTCTTATCCATGTTCCGACCGGAATGGTTGCGGAGTGTCAGGAAGAGCGTTCTCAGGTACAAAACAGAGAAAAGGCGATGCGTCTTCTTCGTGCAAGACTTTATGAGATTGAGCTTGAGAAGCAGCAGAAGGAAAATGCGGAAGAAAAGCGCTCGCAGCTCGGAACCGGAGACCGTTCGGAGAAGATTCGTACCTACAATTTCCCGCAAGGAAGAGTAACGGATCATCGCATAAAGCTCACTCTTTACAATATGGACGCCGTTTTGGGCGGTGACCTGGACCTTGTGATTGATCCTCTCATTACCGAAGATCAGGCGGAGAAGCTGGCAAGACTGGAAGAGAATGCATAAAGCCGAAAAGGGGTTTATATGAGCGGAACGGAAAGAAACGAGAAGTCCCCGGAGAATGGTAAATGTGCAAGAAAGCCTTACAAATATATGGAGATTCCTGGGAAAGCCTTGCAAGGAAAGAAATAAGGGATAGAATCAAATAGAAATATAGCTATTTATGAAATGGAAAGTTAAACCAAAAATCCAAAATAGAGTTAAAGCAGAGGGAAAATGGAGAAGAGAGATTATTCAGATCTGAGAACACGCGGGCGAAAGAGAGCGAGAAGGGAGGGGCGGAGTATCCTTCCTTTCTTTCTTATCTTTTTTGTTTTTTTATTGGCGATTGCCGGTTTTGGTGCATATTACTATGTGAAAAAATATATGCCGACGAAGGAAAGAGCAGACTTAAACAGCTATTTTTCCGTCTCGGGAGATAACGTAGAGATATATCTGAATCATGAGAAGGTAAAGGATGGAGAACAGCTGACGCTGGGCAGGATGCGGGACGGAGAAGTGTATCTACCCTATGGCTTTGTAGTGAAGAACCTCAATATCCGCTTTTACTATGACGATACGGAGAAGAACCTTCGCTATGCGCTTCCGGATAAGCTCCTTCTTTTTACCGACGGAGAAAAGGGGGAGGACGGGAAAGTGGATTTCTTTACCGAGGGAAAGAGCATTTTCATAAGTCTGTCTCTTATTGAAAAGCATACTGCGGTTTTAAATCGAAGCTATACGGATACGGAGCATAAGCGTGTATTTTTGGAAAATGAATTTAAGCCTGCCACAGTAGCAAGCCTTAAGAAAAAAGAGGCGGTTCGTGTGCAAGGCGGAGTGAAAAGCCCGATACTCACCGATTTGGAAGAGGGAGCTAAGGTGATTATCCTCGAAAAAATGGAGAAGTGGTCCAAGGTGGAGACGGAGGACGGCTTTATCGGCTATCTTCGAAACAGTCGTCTCAATGAGCCTACAAGCGAGGAACGCAGCAGCGATTTTAAGGACCCGGAGTACAGTCATAAAAATCTGGGTGAAGGGACTTATCCGGTGCTTGCTTTTCCACCAGATTACCAATGCGGAGTCCAACCAAGGTTTGCAGACACTTCTTCCCAATGCGTCAGGAGTCAATATCCTGGCTCCCACTTGGTATGTGATGAAGGATGAAGAAGGAAATTTAACTTCCTATAGCGATGCTAGTTATGTGGAGCTTGCCCATAGTACGGGAAGAAAAGTATTTGCCACAGTAAACAACTTTGATGCCGGAAAAATCAATCTGAAGACGCTGCTTTCCAATGGAACGAAGCGAACAAAGCTCATTGACGCTTTGATTTCGGATATGAAGGGAAAAGGCATTGACGGAATCAATGTGGATATTGAGCTTCTTCCGGAGAAAGCGGCACGGGATTATCTTCAGTTTATGCGGGAGCTTTCCATTGCCTGCAGAAAGAATAACCTATATTTAAGTGTGGATTGCTATGTTCCTTTCCCCTATAACGCTTACTACAATATTAAAGAATTGGGAACAATCTGCGACTATGTTGTAATTATGTGCTATGACGAGCATTATGCGGGTTCGGAAGAAGCCGGTTCGGTATCTTCCCTTTCCTATGTGAGTCGTGGAATCGAAGAGACTGCGGCAGTAATGGACAAGGACAGAATCATCATTGCCCTTCCCTTCTATACGAGAGTCTGGATTACCGATAAGTCCGGAAAGCTCCGCTCCGAGGCGCTCTCTATTAAGGCGGCGAAAGAGTGGATTACGGAGAAAAATGTTTCCCTCGAATGGCTCAGTGACATCGGTCAGAACTATGGAAGTATACAGGACGGCGACGAGAAGAAAGAAATCTGGATGGAAGATGAGAAATCTATGGAAGAGAAGATGAAGCTTCTTCATGAAAATGGTATTCAGGGCGTTGCGGCTTGGAAGCTGGGACAGGAGCCGGAGGGATTTTGGTCTATCCTTACAGGAGAATAAGGATTAAGGAATCCCCATGTTGTGGCTATGCTCTCTGTAAGGATACGCAAAATCGGAGAGAGGGTGTCTTCCTCAAGCGATAAAAGGCGAAGAAAGCAATAAAAAGCAATAAAAAGCGATAAAAGCAATAAGAGAAATAAGATAGAAAAAAAATAAGATAGAAAAAAATAAGATAGAAAAAAATAGAAAAAAAGAAATTAAAGTGAAAAAGAGACAAGAGTAATGGAAACGAGGATATTTTCGAAAAAGGATATCGAGGAAGCGTCGCAGATTCTGAAGACAGGCGGACTTGTGGCTTTTCCGACGGAGACGGTTTACGGTCTTGGAGGAAATGGGCTGGATAGCGAAGCTGCACGAAAAATCTATGCGGCGAAGGGGCGTCCCTCGGACAACCCCTTGATTCTTCATGTTTCGAAAATAGAAGAAGTGGTTCCTCTTGTGGAAAGTGTTCCGGAAAAGGCAAAGCTCCTTATGGACAGCTTCTGGCCCGGGACCGCTCACCCTCATTTTAAAAAAATCGGCAATAGTCCCCTTGGAAAGCACGGGAGGCTTAGATACAGTGGCACTCCGCTGCCCGGACAATGCTCTGACTTTAGAGCTGATAGAAAAGGCAGGGCTTCCTATAGCGGGGCCTTCTGCGAATCTTTCCGGAAGTCCGAGCCCTACAGAGGCTTCTCATGTGTACCATGACCTTGCGGGAAGAATCGAAGGCATACTCGATGACGGGGCAGTCGGTATCGGAGTAGAGTCCACTATTTTGGATATGAGTACGGAAAGACCCACTCTTTTAAGACCGGGAGCAATTACTTTGGAGGATCTTACAGAGGTACTCGGAGAGAAGCCGGACATAGATCCCACCTTACTCGGAAAGAGCATGGAAGACGGTTTTGTACCGAAGGCACCGGGAATGAAGTATCGCCATTATGCTCCGAAAGCAGAGATGATTTTGTTTCGTTCTTTAGAGCATAAGGGCGCGGAGAGTAAGGTTAGAGAAAGTATGGCAAAGTACCTTGAAGAGGAGAGGGGGGATTCTTTTCAAAAAAAGATAGCCATTCTTTGCGCGGAAGAAACAAAGCCCCTCTATCAGGAGATGGCGGAAAAGAAAAAGATCATACTGAAGATTCTTGGAAGGCGAGAGGATCCTTTATCCATGACACACAATCTTTTTTTCGGATTTTTGCGGGAATGCGATGCAGAAGGGATTAATCTGATTCTTTCAGAAAGCTATCCGGAAGAGGGTGTGGGATTTGCTTTGATGAATCGTATGAAAAAGGCGGCAGGGCAGAAAATTATTCTGATAAAATAAACAAAAAACTTTTAAATAGTTCATTTTAACTTAGAGTATATGTAAAAATCAATAGCCTATTCAAAAAAACTTTTTATAGCAAAAATCCTCTAGAAAGTCGTGATTCATAGGAGTAGAATAATAAAAAGAATGTAGATTGGCGACCTACAGAAAGAGGTGCCTATGAAAATGAAGAAGGAGGATAGAAACATCCATTTGAAGGAACAAATGATGTTTTCAGAGCTGTTAGACCGACTGGAAGAAAGACAAGACAGATTACATATAGAATATGACGAGGAGGAAGGGGCAGCTGAGGGGTTTGGCAGCCTCTTTTCTGACTTGCAGGAAGATATAACACTTTGTGAAGAAGATTGCCCCGAAAAACGGAGTCCCAGCTTCGACCCGAGTGCTTTGCCAAGAGAAGGGGAGTTGCTTATCGAAGGGGAGAGGCTCTGTCTTCTTGCGATTTCCGAAAAAGATTGTAGGGGGTACTTGGAGGTGGAGTATGACTCCTCCTTTATCAAAGAGGCATTTACGGATGAAAGCTTTTTAGAGAAAGTTTGGGAGAGCTTTTTTCAGAAAAATAAAGCCTACTATAGTATTTTTGACCTGAATAATGTCTTTTTAGGATATTGCGGAATTCGAAATCTTCAGGCCAAGCCTTGGGAGCTTTCTATTGCATTAAAAAGAGAGTATCAGGGACAGGGAATCGGGCCGGAGAGCTTACAGCTATTGATGAAGGCGCTAAAGCGGCGTACCGGAGAGCGGATATTCCGCGGAAGAGTTGATGCGGATAATGAATCTTCCATCAGCATGATGCGGAAAAATAGGGGCAAAAGGCGCACGGCATCAGTGAAGTCTTTCTTCGCGGAGAACGTCTTGCCGCCTATGAAAAAAAGAATAAGTATCTGGTGGACGATCGTTTAAAGGAACTTGCAAAAAGAATTTAAAGTGGAACCGCAGGAGCTAATCGGTCATGCTTTGGACTTTTGGATAGAGCTCCCGGCATAAAAAGCGGTTGTAAAAAAATCAAAATTATATATCAGCTTTCTAAGATATAGGTCTGAAAATGGGGCAATCTGATTCCCACTTTCAGACCTATAGTTATAAAAAAGGGAGGGGTGATTTTTTTACATTCCTTTTTTTGACTGTAAATTTTCACAAAAAAATAAGGTCGGATTTTTGGTATAAATACGAATACTTATCATTTCTGTAAATATGCTATACTTAAAAAAATCAAAAGTGTAAATTTTTCTTTTGGAAAGCAAGCCTTTTTTTAAAGTGAAGAAGGAAGCCGTCTTTGGAGAACTTGTTTTTTTAGAAGAATCTTGAAGCTGAGACAGACTATGTATAGGAGGCTTAAGAAATGGAACAGGAAAAACAGGATTGCCGTAATGGCGATTATTGTGGAAAAATCGAGATTCCGTGGAGGAGCTAAATACGCTTCTTCATGAATACGGAAACTATATCGTGGGAAGAATGGGTTTACCTTACGAGAAGAAAAATTTGCATATCGTATCGATTGCCTTGGATGCTCCCAATGATACCATTTCCGCACTTGCAGGAAAAATCGGAAACATTTCCGGTATCAGCGTGAAAACGGCCTATGCCAGTGTGTAGAGAGAGCTTTTCTCCGGCGCTTTTTCCGTCTGAGGGTGAGGAAGGATTTGTTCCGTATTCAGAAGAAAAGGGGAAAAGTATTTCCGAACTCTTGCATCTTCTTTCTGAAAAGCATCAACTCAGTCTTTCCGCCTATGAGAAGATTCTTCAGGAGAGGACGGAGGAAGATGAAGAACTCGCAAGAAGCCTTGCGAAGGAATGCACGGAGAAGCATTACGGAAACGGAGTATATACACGAGGACTCATTGAGCTAACGAATTACTGTAAGAACAATTGCTACTACTGCGGAATTCAAAGGGAAAATGCGGAGGTGGAGCGGTATCGTCTTTCTAAAGAGGAGATTCTTTCCTGCTGTGAGGAGGGCTATCGCCTCGGATTTCGGACCTTTGTAATGCAGGGAGGAGAGGATCCTTATTTTACGGATGAGCGTATTGTGGACATTGTTACGGCAATTCGAGAAGCATACCCTGACTGTGCGATAACCCTTTCTATCGGGGAAAAGTCCAGAGAGTCCTATGAGAAATACTATAAGGCGGGGGTGAATCGCTATCTGCTTCGTCACGAAACCGCGGATGAAGAACATTATCAGTACCTCCATCCAAAGGAGTTAAGCTGGAAGAGAAGGATGCGTTGCTTGCAGGATTTAAAGGAAATCGGTTTTCAGGTGGGCTGCGGCTTCATGGTAGGCTCTCCTCATCAGACGGTAAAGACCTTGGCGAAGGACCTCTACTTTATCCAGGAATTTCAGCCGGATATGTGCGGAATCGGACCATTTATCCCGCAGCACGCAACAAGATTTGCAAAGGAGAAGGCGGGAAGTCTTAGAGAGACCTTATTTCTTTTAGCACTTCTTCGGCTCATTAAGCCTAATCTCCTTCTTCCGGCAACAACGGCCCTCGGCACGATTGATGAGCATGGAAGGGAGCTGGGGATTCTTTCCGGGGCCAATGTGCTCATGCCGAATCTCTCACCGACAGAAGTCAGGAAGAAATATCTCCTTTACGACAATAAAATCTGTACGGGAGATGAGTCTGCACAGTGCAGAGCGGACTTAGAGAAGAAAATGAAAGCAATCGGAGCGGAACTTTTTAGTGGACAGGGGGATGCGAAAAAAAGAGAAAGAGAGCGAAATAGAATAAAAAAAGTAAAAAGAGCAACAAAAAAAGTAAAAAGGAACAATAAAAAAAGTAAATGAGCAACAGACCGCCTTGCTGTGAGCGAGAGAAACAAAAAGCAAGTGCAGAAACAAATCATAATATCAAAACAGTCTATTTATTTTATCTGAACGGAATGGTTCTTTTTTTGAATAAAAAGTCGAAGGGAATACTTCTTTTTTCGTTAGAAGGATTTACTGCGACAATGAGGGAAAGAGAGGAATTGTGGTAGATTTCCTCATTAAATTCAAAAAGATCTTCGGACCGAAAGAAGGGAGCATCATGAACTACAATCCAAAATCTTTAAAAGCGGAAGAATTCATTTCCCATGAGGAAATTCTGGAGACTCTTCGTTTTGCAGACGAAAAGAAGAACGACAGAGCCTATATCGAATCGATCTTAGAAAAAGCAAAACCCATTTACAATCCAAACGGAAGCTTACATTGCGGAGGACTGAATCATAGAGAAGCCTCTGTCCTTTTGGCTTGTGAAATTCCCGATTTGAATGAAAAAGATGATCAAACTTGCGGAAGAAATCAAAGCTGGCCTTTTACGGAAATCGTATCGTGCTTTTCGCTCCGCTCTACCTTTCCAACTACTGTGTAAACGGCTGTACCTATTGCCCGTATCATGCGAAAAATAAGACGATTGCAAGAAGGAAGCTTACGCAGGAGGAAATCAGAAAGGAAGTCATTGCCCTACAGGATATGGGGCATAAGAGACTCGCTCTGGAAGCGGGAGAGGACCCGGTACATAATCCGATTGAATATATCTTAGAGAGTATCAAGACCATTTACAGCATCCACCATAAGAATGGAGACATTCGTAGAGTGAATGTCAATATTGCGGCTACCACGGTAGAAAACTATAGAAAGCTGAAGGATGCGGGAATTGGAACCTATATTCTCTTCCAGGAGACCTACCACAAGAAAGCCTATGAGGAGCTTCACCCGACCGGACCGAAGCATGACTATTGTTATCACACGGAAGCGATGGACAGAGCCATGGAAGGCGGAATCGACGATGTGGGAATCGGCGTGCTTTTCGGCCTCGACAAATATCGCTATGAATTTGCAGGACTCCTCATGCACGCGGAGCACTTGGAGGCGGTGCACGGGGTGGGACCGCATACCATTTCCGTGCCGAGACTGAAGAAGGCGGATGACATCGATCCGACTCAGTTTGATAACGGAATTGATGATGAAATCTTTTCGAAGATTATTGCCTGCATTCGTATCGCCGTGCCGTATACCGGCATGATTATTTCCACAAGAGAGTCTGAAGAAGTTCGAAAGAAAGCGCTTTCTATGGGGATTTCTCAGATTTCCGGTGCGTCCAGAACCTCCGTGGGCGGCTACACGGATGAGGAAAGACCGCATGATACGGAGCAGTTTGATGTTTCCGATCAAAGAACCCTCGATGAGGTGGTCCAGTGGCTTATGGACCTTGGCTACATCCCCTCTTTCTGCACTGCCTGCTATAGAGAGGGAAGAACCGGGGACCGCTTTATGGCACTTTGTAAGTCAGGACAGATTCAAAACTGCTGTCACCCGAATGCTTTAATGACCTTGGCAGAGTACCTGACCGACTACGCAAGCCCCGAAACCAGAAAAAGCGGAGAAGAGCTGATAAAAGAGGAACTGACTACAATTCCGAACGAAAAGCGAAGTAGAATTGCAGGGGAACATATCGAGAGTATCTATCAGTCCAACAAAAGGGATTTCTATTTCTAACTTTGCTTAGTACTACAACGAGAAAAATACTATATCTTATATTTTACGGACATCGCACGGAGAGACACGCTCTCGCTAACCTCGCCACGTAGGGGTTCTAAGTTTTTACAATACCAAAAACAAAGAACCCACGGGCTCAGATTGTCCTCCGTAGCGACAGCCGTAAAATAAAGATAAGCGTACTTTTTTGTTAAGGAGGAACTATGAGCTTACAGGCTACACCGCAAAGTGAGCGTATTCATATCGGCTTCTTCGGAAGGAGGAATGCAGGGAAATCGAGCTTGATCAATGCTATTGCAGGGCAGAGAGTTTCCCTCGTTTCCAAGACCCTCGGAACAACGACTGACCCGGTCAGAAAATCCATGGAAATATTGCCCCTTGGCCCCGTAGTGCTCATTGATACTCCGGGAATCGATGACGAAGGAAGTCTTGGGAAAATGCGTGTTTCTCGCAGTAGAGAGGTAATTCGAGAGACGGATATCGCGTTGCTTGTTTTGTCTGCGAAGGTCTTTATAGAGGAAAATACCGGAGTTTTTTTCAAAGGGGACTTGAAAAGGAGAAGTCTCCTTCTGTTTTTTACTCATAGTAAAGTTTTAGAGCAAAAAAAGCAGAGTCTTACAAAGGCGGAAAGCGGAAAGGAGCTGATTCCTGAAACGGAACGGCTCCTTTTGGAAGTTTTTAAAGAGGAACATATCCCTGTGATGCTGATTTTCAGTCAAGCAGACAGATTAAGCGAAACGGAGAGGGAAGCGCTGGAAGAAGCACTGAAACCTTAGAACAGAAAAAAAGGGAGAATACGGCATCCAAAGTATAAAAGCTGATCTCCGGTCTGTTTTTCAGAGGAAGGAATGATTTTACCGGAGCCGGAGGAGATAAGGGGAGTGAATGCAGAGAATACACTTCCGGAAGCGAAGAAAGCAAGGAGGGCGAAGTCGATAAGCGAAGTAAAGGCATTGAAGAAATTAAAACTGCTTTGGCAGAGTTTCTTCCTAAAACGGAAGAAAGAAGACTTTTTTCCGGCCTTGTGGAAGCGGGAGACTTCATTGTTCTCGTGACACCGATTGATGAGTCTGCACCGAAGGGGAGACTTATTTTACCTGAGCAGATGGCAATCCGAGATCTTCTCGATTACCATGCCATCCCGATAGTTACGCAAGTAGAGGAATTAAAAGCCGTTATGGAAAGCCTCGGAAACAAAGTGAAGCTTGTGGTAACGGATTCGCAGGTCTTTAAAGAAGTGGAAAGCATCCTTAAGAAGAATATCCCGTTAACTTCCTTTTCTATTCTTATGGCAAGATATAAGGGCTTTTTGGATTATGCAATGGAAGGCTGTGCGACTTTGGATTCGTTGGAAGAAGGGGATAAGATCTATATTGCGGAAGGTTGCACCCATCACAGACAGTGCGGAGATATCGGTACGGTGAAGCTTCCGAGAATGCTGGAGAAATACAGCGGAAAAACCCTTGACTTTGTTTTTTTACAGGAGGAAAGGGCTTTTCTCTGAAGAAAAAAACGCCAAGGAATCAGGCTGATGATTCATTGTGGTGCTTGTATGCTGAGTGAAAGAGAAGTACAATCTCGGTACCGGGATTTTCTGGATAGGGAGATTCCCATCTGCAATTATGGACTTGCTATGGCAAAGATGACGGGGATTTTGGACCGAGCGGTTATGATGCTGTAAGAGGAAGAATGAAATAAGAACAGGATAGGAACAGCGTAGAAATAGGATAACAACACTATAAGAACAGGATAAGACGAAGGAAGGACTTTTCATGGTGCGTTTGATACATACAGCGGATTTACATTTGGATTCTGCATTTTTCTTCCCGCTTTTTCGAAGGAAGAGGCGGAGGAGGAGGCAGAACTTACTTATAGCTTGGAACAGGCTCCTTTCTTATGGTATAGAGAAAAAAAGGTACAGGCTGTTTTGATAGCGGGAGACTTATTTGACAGTGCAGTAGTATCCCGCTCTACGATGGAGATTTTTCTTTCCTCTATAAGACGAAATCCCGATATTTCCTTCTTTTATTTAAGAGGGAATCATGACACGGAAAATACTTTTCGCTTTCAGGAAAATCTGCCGAAGAATCTCTTTCTTTTTTCAAAGGGAGGGAAGAAATATCGCTTAAATGAGAAGTTGATTTTTGGCAGGGGAAAAGAGTATTACGGAAGTACGGAAAGAAACAAAGACGGTTTTTTTCAGGGGCAGTCCTTTTGGGATTTCAAGGAAGAGGACTGCAATCTTTTCATGCTGCATGGAGATCTCTACGAGTCGGATATACGATATCCTTTAGATTCTGCTTCCGGTATAGGGCTCGGAAGCGAAGGAAGGACTAAACAGGATAGAAATGCCCAGACAGATAGAAAAGTGCAGCAGGGCAGAGATACATGGGGAGACAGAGAAGAGCAGCAGGATAAGGATGCGGAAAACGAGGTGCAGGACAATGCAGGAATCTCCTTAAAAGCACTTTCCCGCTACCCTGTTCATTACCTTGCTCTTGGGCATATCCATAAAAAGGGAGAAGGACAGTTTGGCAGCATACGGTATGCATATCCCGGTTGTCTGCAGGGAAGAGGCTTTTGATGAAGAGGGAGAAGGGATTTTTTTCTATCTGGAGGTAAATGAAGAAACGAAGGAAATCAAACGGAATTTATTCCCATAAAAGAGGGGAGTTCGGATTTTAGAGTTGGAGCTTTGTGAAGAAGACGACAGCCTCTCCGCCTTGGAAAAGATAGAAGAAAAAATAAAGGAAGAGGCTTGTACGGAGAAAGACAGCCTAAGGATTCTCTTAAAGGGGGAAAAGAGTCCCGAGGGAGAACGAAATCTTCGCTATCTGGAGAGAGCACTCTCTGAGAGATTCTCTTATGTAGAAGTCAAGGAAGAAAGTCGGCTTGTGCTTCGAAAAGAAGATTATATCCATGAAAAGAGCTTAAAGGGTGAGTTTTTACGCATGGTCAGTGATAGCGAAAGCTTGAGTGAAGAGGAAAAGGAAAAGATTATTTTGCTCGGAATCGGGCTTTTACAGGGAGAAGAATTATGATTATCCAATCTTGTCATATAGCACAATTTGGAAAGTGGAAGGAGAAGAACTTCGACTTTTCGGAGGGCTTAAATCCTTTCCTTTGGGAAAATGGAGAAGGAAGACTACCCTGATGCATTTCTTTTCACATCCTATTTTACGGATTATCCGGCGAGAGAAAGCAGGATGTTTCCGAAAATGAGAGGAAGCATTACATGCCGTTTCAAGGCGGAAGCTTCGGCGGGAATATCCATTTTCAGAAAAATGGAAAGAATTATATCCTGGAGAGGAGCTTTGGGCTTAGAAAGGCGGAGGACAGCTTTCGCCTCTTGGAGGAAAACGGGAAGGATAGCCATGATTTTACGGAAAATATAGGGAGAAGAGCTGTTTTCTCTGGATAGTGAAGCCTTTTCAAAGGGTTTGCATGATCAGCCATGAGGACCTTTTCCCTTCACTTTAATTCAACCGTACATGCAAAGCTTGGAAATGTTTCCGATGATGACGAAGATATGAAGAAGTTCCAGAAGGTGCAGGATACTTTAAAAGATGCCATCAATGCACTTTCCCCGAATCGACGAACCGGTGCCATTTTTAAGAAGAAAATGGAAGAGGAGAGTCTTGGTATAGGACTCTTCCAAAAGAAGGAAGAGGAGGAACGGGCGCTTGCTTTAGAAACAGAAGTGCTTCGTCTGGAAGAAGAGAGCAGAAAGAAGGAAGAAGAGGAAGAAAAGCTGGCAGAAGAAGTCCGGAAGGGTATTCTGGAAAAGGAGAGCCTTGGAAAAAGAGTGGAGTACAAGAAACTTTCGGAAGAGTTGGAAAAGGCCCGTTTCCGCTATGAAAATGCAAAAAAATGGTATTATCAGGAGCGATACGAGGATTTAAGCTCTTTAGAGCGGGACAATCTTTGGAAGGAGGAGATGCAGGAGCTCAGAGAGAAGATTGCTTTACTGAAAGAAGGAGGCCGAACAGCCTGCTCTGTCTGTTCTTCCGGAAGTAGAGGAAGAGAAAGAGAAGAGAAATCCGCTTCCCTTCCTTCTGCTTTTTATTGCAGGACTTTTTCTCCTTCTTTTTGTTCTTAAAATTGCAGGTCTCCCTCTTCCGCTTCCCGGAAGTCTTTCTCTTTTGATTGCGCTGCTTTTGTCCTGCATTGCTTTTGCCGTTTTTTACGGAGAAAAGGAGAAAAAACAGCGGGCCGCAGGAAAGAGGAGTTTGGAAGAAGAGAAAAGACGAAAGACGGAGTCCCTTAGAATTCTATCTTTGGAAGAGTTGCTTACCCGTTTCCATAAGCTGGAGGATATGCTTTCCTTGGAAAAGGAAGAGAAAGAAAGAAAAGAAGAGTTGGCTGCTTTTATGGAAAAAGAAGGAGAAATAAAGGAAATCTCCGAGGAAGAGTATGTTTCCCTGGAAGAGAGTCAGAAACAGCTTGATGCAGTAAGAAAAGAGCAGGAGTTCTTACGGGACAGAATCAGGGAGAAGCGAGAGGAAAGGGAAGATCGAGTGGAAAGCCTGAAAGCCCTGTCCGAGCAGGAAAGAAGACTTTTAGCTACAAGAGAGGAAAGAATTGCAATGGAGGAGCGGATTCACATCCTCCAGGCATGCAAAGAATACATGGAGAAGGCAAAGGAAGCTTTTTCTTCCGAGTATAGAGGGCCAATCCTTGAGGGCTTTGTTCACTACTTCCATGCACTATGCGGAGTGGAGCAGGAATTTGCCATTACGGATGAGCTGGAAATTGAGTTTATAGAAAGGGGAATCCGTAGGAATCTGGCGTATTTTTAGTGAGGGCTTACAGGATCTCTGTCGTTTTGCTTTAAAAGCTCGCTGTTTTTTTGATGCTATGTTCCCGGGAGAAAAAGCCGGTCCTCTTCCTGGATGATCCCTTCAGTCATTTTGATGATGAAAAAGGAAAGAAAGGTCTTGCTTTACTGCAGGAGCTTGCAAAGGATAGACAGATTTTCTACTTTACCTGCTCTTCTGTGCGGGCAGTAAACTAAAAAACAATACATGTAAAACAGAAGGGGCTGTAAAAATCAAAATATTTTCAGCAATATGGTCTGAACTGGGGCAGTCTCTAGCTTCGCCTCGTAACGGATACAAGCGAAAAACTGCGTTTTCTTGTTTTTCAAGTACCGACGGGCTCAGACTACCCGCATTCAGACCTATATTGCAGGAATATCAATTATTTTGATTTTTTTACAGCCCCTTTTTTTATGAAAAAAAGTGATTTTAGCAGACTTCATCAGGCTTTCGTTCCCTCAAAAATAATCATTCGATAAGATAAAACTGCCTTATATATTAAAAAAATAATACCGATATACATACATGAGGTAGTATTTTAATATATTTCCCTGCAGAAAATAGAGGATGAAAAGCAGGAGAAAAAAAGGAACGGTAAAAGCCGAGAACTGCGGATGGAAAGCCTTTACATCTGCAGGAAGGCAGGGTTTAGCAGCATAAAGAAAGAGGTGAGGGAGAAGGATGAAAAAAAGAATGAAAAAATGGCTGGGTTGCGCAGCAGCGGCAATCATGGTCATCGCCATGGGAGCGACGGGCTTTGCGAGAGACTTTGATACAGACCAGAACCTTAGTTTTTTTGGAGGTTCAGGAACTGCAAACGTCGGTGTACACTCGACCGGTCAAGCTTTGGGAAACACGGTATCCTTTGATAAGGTGATTTTGGTGGAAGATGGAGGAACGGAAGCTGTAGATGAACCCTATGTTAAATGGAAATATACGATTCGTCCGGTACTAGACGACGGTTCAGTAGACACCATTAATGCCGGTCTCACTCCGGATGTTGCGGCGACCTACAAAAAGGGGACAACTACGATTTCGGACGGAACCAATACAATCCTTGTAGAGCCCGGACAAGCGGCACAGATTACAGGCGGTACGGAGAAGACTGCGGAGTTTAAGGCGGATACCTATACTATGCCTACAGCAGTCATTACCGCTCCGGATGTACAGACCTTTACCCAGACGGTCAGCTTCAGCTTTGATACAACAAAGTTTACCAAGGCGGGAGTCTATCGTTTTGTCATAACAGAGAGCCTCCCGGAAGGGGCCAATAAGGATGATGTAGAAGATACCGGCGGAAAAGGAGAAAATGGAGCAGGTCAGCAGGATGTTCCTTATCAGAGAGAGCGTTTTTTGGATGTTTATGTCAGATCGAAAGATACAGCAGGTGTAATCACGTATGAAATCTACGGTTATGTAATGCATAGCGGAGATACGGATAAGGATAACAATGCAACCGGAAATAAGTGGGCTTTGCATAAGAACTCCGGTTTTGACGGCGGTAAACAAAAAGGAAACGGAAAGCTTACTCCGCAAGGTTATACAAAATATACGCCGAGAAAAGTAAAGATTAAAAAGAAAATCAGCGGTTTAGTGCCGACGGATACGCTTTTCCCCTTTACGATTCAACTGTTGCATGGCGGAGCGACTACCGCTGCCAATGACAATAAAGATATGGAGATTAAGGTAAAGTACCCGGGCTTCACCCCGACAGCTCCGAATGCTTATCAGATTATGAGTGTAGACGATTTTAACGCTGCAGTACGGAATCTGAAGCACGATGATGAGGTGGAAATTATCGGTTTACCGAAGAGCACTACAGTAAAGGTACAGGAGCAGAACAAGAACTTTGTCGGTGCGGTAAAGTCGGATCTGACAGGCTATAAGTCCATTGATTTGATTGATGCCAATAAGGATACTTCTATCACGGTGGGAACCAAGGTTTTAAAGCCGGATACAACTTCAACGGATCCGGATTCTTTCTCTACGGAAGTATCCAAACAGTTGACAAACAATGATTTGGGTCTTCTCTACCACAACCATGTGGATGAGATTACGCCGACGGGTGTAGTACTTACGGTAGTACCTTATGCAATGATGATTTTTGTTTCTATCAGCATGGCATTTATGTTCCTTACTAAGAGAAAAGAAGAATAATCGGGGAGGCGGAAGATGAACATTGGCGTTATTGCCGCGAAAGTCGGGGACAAAGTGATTGTCGTTTTTGCGGTAATACTCATGGTTCTTCTGATGAGCTACGGAAGCTTCTCCCTTTGGTATACCTATATGACCATGCAGGAGGGCTTTCTGAACAATGAACTGATGGCGTTAAAGCCCTTCGCAGATAAGGATGGAAGCTTAAGCTTCCAAGATCTCCTTATGATAAATGAAGATGTTCGGGCTTGGATTACCATTGACGATACCCATATTGACTACCCTATGGTACAGGGGGAGAACGATATGGAATATGTCAATAAAAGATGTAATGGGGAACTTTTCCCTTTCCGGTTCCATTTTTATGAGCTACCGGAACAAGCCCGATTTTTCCGACCCCTATATCCTGACATACGGACACCACATGGATAGTGGAGGGATGTACGGAGATGTAATGCAGTTCATTGAACCGGAATATTTCGAAGCGCATCGGACAGGAAGCCTGATATTACCGGACAAGATAAGGAAGTTGGAGATTTTTGCGTGTTTTGAGGGGGATGCCTATGACCCCTACATCTACAATGTTTTTGGATAAGGATGGCAATATGGGAGGATTTCTGGGATATATACGGAAAAATGCCCAACAGTATAGAGAGATTAATATAAAGGATACAGATCAGATTATCAGCTTATCCACTTGTGTCTCTGCTTCCACCAATGGACGAATGGTGGTATTTGCCCGTATCAATCCATAGAAAGAGAGGAAAAATATGGGGAGGGGAAAACAAATCGTTTGCCTAATTGTGTTTGCCCTGATGATTTCTTCGGGGACTGGTCTTTTCCTCAAAAGCGGGAGAAAGTGCCTTCGGCACACTTCCACCGGTGAAAGTGGAGATTCCCTTTAGTGTGGAACTGCTTGGAGATGATACTCCCGTTACGGATTTTCGTGTCTATATGGAGCCCTCTGTTGAGAGTCCCAACGCAACTTTGCCGGAACCCTACTATCTGGATATTCGAAGTGAATCGAGAAGGGAAGATCGCAGCTTCGGAAAGATGTTGTTTTATGGCCCGGGACGATATTTTTATAAGATTAAGCAGGAACAGAAAAATTATGAGGGCTTTCACTATGACAGCACGGTCTATGACTTGGAGATAGAAGTGCTGGAAGCGGATATGGATGCCAAAGGAAATGCAGTTTCTCCTTACCTCTATGCAATTGTTCACGGGAAGAAGGAAGGGGAAAATAAAGAAACGGAGTATTTTACCTTTATAAACTCCTATAAGGCGACGAAGACGGAAAAGTCTTTGGCTCTTTCCGAAAAAGGACTTCCTCCATCCAATCAGCTGTCTGCGCCTCATACAAAAAAAAGAGAGGTACTGGGGGCAGAGCGAGGAATGGTCGGGAAATTACAGGGAGTGATTCCCAAAGCTCTACGACTAGCAAGGAAAATGGCGACTAGCGATGAAAGCAGTATGATGCTTTACGCTCTTGCGACGTTTTTTACGACGGGAAGTCTTCTCCTTTGGCTTTACAAAGTTAAGAAGCACAAAGAGGAGATGAAAGAAGAGCTTAAGAAAGAAAAGAACAACTAACTTCATAAGGTCATTTCCATAGCCCGGTAGAAAACGATAGTTCGTTAGAGAGAGGGAAGGTGGGAATCCGGAAACCGCTGTTTTTAAGTGCATGCTCGGATGAGCGTAAGGGATGCATGAAGAGACTGCGGTTTTTTAGTGGAGAAAAAGCTTGTCCGATTATGAAGTATAGGCAAGACAGGGATTATCGTGTAAAATAAGATGAAATCTACAGATGGTTTTTTTAAAGCCAAGATTGTTATACTAGAAAGGTCTGATGAAATGAGACTGGCACTGATTGTGAATCAAAAAAAGAGGATGCGGAGAGTTTTTCAGAATATTATTTTGCAGAATCTTGCGGAGAGAAAGATTCATCCGGAGCTGTTTTTAAATAAAAATTTTTCAAAGGGATGATTTTACAGATATAGATTGCATCATTACTCTCGGAGGAGACGGTACGATTTTACATACGGCGGGAGTGCTGGAAGGAATGGAGGTGCCTATTTTGGGCATCAATACCGGGCACCTCGGCTATTTGACCGAGATTCGGAAGAGAAGAGAAATAGACGGTGCAATTACAAGACTTTTGGCGGGAGACTATGTTGAGGACCGGAGGTCCATGCTACGAGGGAAGATTGTTCGGGAGGGAAAAGAGATTTTTTTCCCGTCTTGCTTTGAATGAAATTCTGTTTTCCAGAGTCAGAGGGTCAGTATTCATCATTTTCAGGTGTTTTGCGACGGTATGGAGCTGGTTCGATATTCTTCGGACGGTATCATCATTTCCACACCAACCGGTTCGACCGCCTACAATTTATCTGCGGGAGGCCCTATTATTTCTCCGGAAGCACAGGTCTATATCATGAATCCCATCTGTGCCCACAGCTTTAACAACAGAGCGGTAGTTTTTGGATAATCGTCGTGTACTGGAGATTGTCATGGAAAAAAAGGAGACCAGGTACTTTCCTTTGATGGGGAAGAGCCTGTGGAATTGTTTTTCCAAAGACAAGATAATTATTGAAAAGGCTAAAGAAGAGACGGTGCTGGTGAAGTTTTTCAGGAGAAAGCTTTCTGCATACTTTAAGAGAGAAGATGGCATTGGTTTAGAGTGCGTTCAGAAAGGGTAACGATGAGGAAGAGCCGACAGAATGGTATACTTTCCCTAAAGACTGCGCTTCATTATAAAAGAAATCCTCAAAAAGGAGGAAGAGCATGCTTGAGCAACTGATGGTGAAGGATTTGGCATTGATTGAGAAATCGCTTTGTCGAATTCGGACCCCGGCTTAAATATATTAACGGGAGAAACCGGAGCCGGAAAGTCTATCCTGCTCGGCTCCATTCAGCTTGCCTTGGGGCAGAAGGCGAATAAAGATATGATTCGTCACGGGAAGGAGCAGGCCGTAATCGAGCTTTCCTTTTCATTGAAGGAGGAAGAGGAGAAGGCACTTGAAGAGCTGGAAGAAGACCTGGAGATTGAAGAGGGGAGCCTTTTCATTCGCAGAAAGATTTCCGAGAAAAAGTCGGATATTCGGGTAAATGACCTTGCCGTAACACTGGGAAAGTTAAAGGAAATCAGCGGGGAACTCCTGGATTTGCACGGCCAGCATGAGCATTACAGCCTTCTTAAGGAAGGAGCACAGCTTGCGATTTTAGATAATTATCTGGAACGAAAGGGAGAAACGATTCTTTCTGCGGTAAAGGCAAAGTTACGAAAACTATCGGGAGAAGAAAAAAGCGCTGGAACAGTATCGACTTCCCGATACGGAAAGACTGAGAGAACTGGATTTTCTGAACTTTGAGTTGGAGGAGTTGCAAAATGCGGCTTTAGAAGTCGGAGAAGAGGAGCGGATTGCAAAGGAATACTCCCTTTATGAGAATATGGATCATCTGAAATCTTTGCTTTTACGCGTACAGGACAATCTTTCCGGGATGGATTTTCATGCTCCGGTAAAAGAACTGGAAGAAGCAGTCGGATATGATGATTCTTTACAGAATCTATTGGATACTGCCTACGATCTGGAAGCGGTAGGAGAAGACTGCTTAAGAGGAGCAGCACATTATCTGGACCATGCAGAAGTGGACGAGGAGAAGTTCCATATTCTGGGAGAACGTTTGGATACGATTCGTTCCGTGATGATGAAGTATGGCGGTTCGGAGGAAAAGGCCTTAAAGGCGATGACGGAAAAGGAAGAGCGGAAACGTTTTCTGGAAGACTATGAGATAGAACGGGAAAAGGCGGAGAAGGAATTGCGTTTTTCTTTTGAAGAGTTGGAAAAGAAGGCGGAAGCCCTGTCCGAAGTAAGGCAAAAGGTTGGAAAAGAGCTGGAGAAGCTCATCCAAAAAGAAATGCAGGATATGGGATTTCTGGATACACAATTTGCCTTTCAGTTTCAAAAAAAGAAGGAGATTACGGAAAAGGGCTTTGATGAGGTAGAATGTTTCGTCAGTTTGAATCCGGGAGAGCCGCTTAGGGCGCTTCGAGAAGTGGGAAGCGGAGGGGAGCTTTCTCGTATTATGCTTTCCATTAAGACCGTTTTGGCTGATACGGATGCGGTTCCGACTCTTATCTTTGACGAGATTGATACCGGTATTTCCGGAAGAACGGCGGAAAAGGTGGGGGAGAAGCTGCAAAAGATAGCAGCAAAAGCACCAGGTTATCTTGATTACACATCTGCCGCAGATTGCAGCGAAGGCGGACAGGCATTTTCTCATTGAAAAAAATGTAGTGGACGGAAAGACGAAAACAGAGATTCACGCACTGTCGGAAGAGGAGTCTGTTGAGGAGCTTGCAAGGCTTTTAGGGGGGGAGGATCTGACTGAGGAAGCTCTCCAGAATGCAAGAAGCTTGAAGAAGAAAGCAGAACGGAAATAATGCGAAGGAGTTCAAGATGAAAAATATACTATTTTTGGCGTCGGAAGCGGTTCCCTTTATTAAGACCGGTGGTCTTGCGGATGTGGTGGGTTCTCTTCCCAGAGAGGTAGACAAGAACTATTTTGATGCCCGAATCATGATTCCCAAGTATATGTGTATGAAGGAAGATGACCGGAACAATCTGCAGTATGTAACGCACTTTTACATGGACTATATGGGACAATCCCGTTATGTCGGGGTGTTGAAGAAGGAAGTGGACGGGGTTCTTTACTACTTTATAGACAATGAATATTATTTTGCCGGAAACAAGCCTTATGGAAACTGGTACTGGGATCTGGAAAAGTTCTGCTTTTTCTGTTATGCCGCTCTTTCCGCTTTGCCGCTTTTGAATTTTCATCCGGATGTAATTCATTGCCATGATTGGCAGACGGGATTGGTACCGGTTCTTTTAAAGGATCGTTTTGCGGGAGGGGAGTTCTTCCGTTCTATTCGCTCTGTTTTTACAATTCACAATCTGCGCTTTCAGGGAACTTGGGACAAGAAGACGATACAGCGTTTTACAGAGCTTTCCGACTACTACTTTACTCCGGACAAGCTCGAATTCAAGAAGGATGCCAATCTCTTAAAAGGCGGTCTTGTTTATGCGGATGCCATCACAACGGTAAGTAGGACCTATGCGAAGGAAATCCAGACCGCTTTCTATGGGGAAGGGCTGGAGGGGCTTTTACAGGCAAGAGACCATGACCTTCGCGGTATTGTAAACGGAATTGATTACAATGCATGGAATCCGAAGAGAGACCCTTACCTTGCGTATCTGTATGATAAGGTAAGCGTGCATAAGGAAAAGGGAAAGAACAAGCGGGATTTGCAGGAGAGTCTTGGACTTGCCGTAGATGACGAGACGATGCTGATTTCCATGGTAACGAGACTTACGGACCAAAAGGGCTTGGATCTTGTGGAGCGTGTTTTTGATGAGCTTTGTCAGGATAGAGTACAGTTTGTGATTTTGGGAACCGGAGATGAGCATTATGAGAACCTCTTCCGCTACTTTGCATGGAAGTATCCTGATCGGGTCTCCGCACAGATTTATTATTCGGAGGAAATCAGTCACAAGATTTATGCCGGCAGTGATGCCTTCCTGATGCCTTCGCTTTTTGAACCTTGCGGACTTTCTCAGTTGATTTCACTGCGCTATGGAACGATTCCTATCGTAAGAGAGACGGGGGGACTATGTGATACGGTAGAGCCCTTTAATGAATATGAGAAGAAAGGTACGGGCTTCTCTTTCTCCAATTACAACGCACATGAAATGATGGCGTGTGTACGATATGCGGAGCGTATTTACTATGACGATAAGAAGTCCTGGAGAGGACTTGTGAGTCGAGCAATGAAGGCGGACTTCTCCTGGAAGAGCTCCGCATTACAGTATCAGGAACTCTATGACTGGCTTGTAGAGTGGAGATAAGGCTTGGTACTTAGTATTACTTTTTGATTTTTGCCCTGACGGAAGAAAAGTGGAACAGGCGGAATGAATCGTGATTCTGCTAAATAGAAAGGGATAGAGAGAAAGCGAAACATGGGCTTTTTCATGGAACAGTTGTTATCAAATTATTTACTGATGTCGGCACTTGTTTCCTGGTTTGTGGCACAGCTTATTAAAACAGCCATTGATGCCTATTTTAATAAAGGCATAAACTGGGAAAGAATGACCGGCTCCGGCGGGATGCCTTCCAGCCATTCTTCGACGGTGGTTGCTTTGGCTACCGCTGCCGGAGTGTCTTATGGTGTAGACAGTGCTATTTTTGCAGTGGCACTGATCTTTGCTATTGTAGTTATGTATGATGCGACAGGGGTGAGGCGAGAGACGGGAAAAGCAGGCCGTGATTTTAAACCGGCTTTTATTGGATAATCCTTTCTCCTGGACAGGAAAAGAGTTTGAAAAGAAGCTAAAGGAGTATGTCGGACACAGCCCTTTACAGGTTTTAATGGGGGCTATTTTGGGACTTATGATAGCACTCATAATGGGATATTTATATGAATTTATTTTTATTTAAAGGGGAGAGAAGGAGAGTCGGCTTTCGCTCATCTCTCTTTTTCGTATTGCTTCTTTCCGTCTTGTTTCTCAACTCCTGTAAAGGGATTGCCATAAGCGGGAAAACGGAAAATGTACCGGGCTACAGCAAGGCGGAAGCCATGCTGGTCCTCGGATCGGAAAGAAATCGTTACCAAAAACATCATGGGACCGGAAGTTTGGGATCTCCCGATTACGGGACAGCTGGAAAAGACCTACGGAGCCTATTTTATTGATAAGACCAAAGAATTTTTGCAGGATATCCGCACCTTAAATCTCCTTGCGGAGGAAAAGGGAATCCAGCCCAACAGTACGGAGATGGAAGGGATACGAAAGGCGGCAAATAAGTTCTATACCGCCCTATCCGAGGAAGATAAGGCCTTTTTCGGAGATTGTACGGAAAAGGATGTAGTGGATATGTATACCGCTTATTTTACGGCGGAAAAAACAGTGGATGCACTTCTTTCCAAGGTAGATACGGAGCTGAGTGCGGCGGAATCCAAGGTTATCCGGATAGAGCAGATTGTCGTAAGTGATGAAGAAACGGCCAGAGATCTCTTGGAAAAAGGTAAGAACTACCGGAGCGAACTTCACCTACTATGCAAGACAGTATTCGGAGGACCCGGAGTTTCAGAAGCAGCTTTCCTTCGGAGAAAAGGAAGATAAAGTCTATGAAACGGCATTTTCCTTGAACAATAATGAAATTTCCGACATTGTTTCGGAAAACGGCAAGTTTTATATCATAAAATGTTTGGATTCCTATGATGAAGAGGCGACGAAGGACCGGAAAGAAAGACTGGAGCAATCCATTCGAGTGTTGCGCTTTAATGAAAGCTATGATGCATATCAGAAGGAGCATATCGTGCGTTTCAGAGAGCCATTCTGGAAGACAATCGACTTGCATGCAGGAGAAGGCAGCACGGCGGACTTCTTCTTTTCCGTGTATCAGGAGTATGTGAAGATAGATAAATAGAAGGAAGAAATAAAGAAGGGCTGTAAAAATCAAAATAATTTTTCTAAGCAATATAGGTCTGAACTTGGGGCACGCTCTCGCTAGCTTCGCCACGTAACGGATACTAAGCGAAAAACTGCGTTTCTCTTGTTTTTCGCAAGTACCGACGGGCTCAGACTACCCCTGCATTCAGACCTATATTGCAAAGAATTCCTTTATTATTTTGATTTTTTACAGTCCCTTTACGATTCATTCTATAGGGCTACGATGATCCCTTTGTCGTTGGCATAGATGGTAGCGACTCCTCTTGCATTCGTGATCACAATATCTCTAAACTTTGCCGCTTTTTCGAAATCAGCCTTTACCTGCTCTGCTCTTTCCGGGTCGTTTACATGGGTGATGACGAGGCGCTTATTTTTTACGGCATCGACTCCACCTGCTTTTTCTACGGCAAGCTCCACCATTTTCTTGAGCGCTTTTTGCATCCCTCTTTGTTGCCCGAATTGTACGATGGCACCATCTACCGCTCCCATTACGGGTTTAATGTTTAATGCACTGGCAAGGAAAGATTTCACACCGGTAAGGCGTCCGTTTTTTCGCAAGGTGTCCAGACTTTCCAGTACAAAAAGGGTGGTGATTTCGGAACATTCCTTTTCGATTAGGGAAACAACTTCTTCAAAGCTCTTTCCGGCTTCCTTCAATTCCTGAATTTCTATGCAGAGCTTACACTCTCCGGCACTTGCGGAATTGGAGTTAAAGATATGAATCTTTTTCTTTTCTTCTCCGACATTTTCCTCGTAAAGGCTCTGCCCTATTGTTGCAGCCTGAAAGGTTCCGGATAGCTTAGCGGAGAGAGTCACAATATATATTTCCTCCGCATCCGACTCGCAATCGCCTTCTGAAAGGCCTCCGGGGAGGGACAGGCTGTCTTCGGACTAATAGGAGATTCCTTAACTCTTTTTTAAAAAAATCCAATTGATCAAAATGCTCATCATCCAAGATGGAGTAGGAAGCGATTTCCAGGGTAAAGGGGAACGCTACGGAAGACAGGGATTCTTCTGCATTTCCTCCGTAAAAATCTCCACAGCTGTCGGCAATAATTTGGTATGACATAAGTCCTCCCTTTCTTATCTATAGGTTTAAAAATCTCTTGCATTATAAAAACACCGGAAGAGAATAGTATTGTCTTTTTTAAAAAAATAATGTAGTTTTTAAAACTACATTGGAATTATAACGAGCATACATAGCACTGTCAAGCTATCCTTGACAGAGTGCAGTACTTGCAATAAGATTTTTCAAGAGAGAGTGGAGAAAGGAAGGACTTATGCCAACGAAAGAAGCTAAGACGTCCCACAATACGGAAAGAGACATTTTGGTCACAGGCCATCGTAATCCGGATACGGATTCTATTTGTGCCGCTATTTCTTATGCCCGTTTTAAAAATAAATTCAATAAGACGAATCACTATATCCCTGCAGGGCGGGAAGCTTAAATGCAGAGACGAGCTTCGTACTTCAATATTTCAAGGAAGAAAAGCCGCGTCTTTTAGAGAGTGTCAAAACACAGGTTTCGGACGTGGCTTATCGGAAAACCCCGGGAGTACCGAAAAATATGTCCTTAAAACAGGCTTACCAGATTATGCGGGACAGCCATGTGGTAACTCTTCCTGCGGTGACGAAGCAAGGAATATTAGAGGGGCTGATTACAATTTCGGATATCGCAAAATCCTATATGAATGTCTATGATTCCGCTATCATTTCTACGGCGAAGACACAGTATAAGAATATTTTAGAAACCCTGGAGGCAACCCGGATTACGGGAGATATTGAACGCTTCTGCCAAAAGGGAAAGGTCGTGATTGCGGCAGCCAATCCGGAGATGATGAATTACTATATTGAACCGCATGATATCGTAATTCTCGGAAACCGGGCGGAAAGTCAGCTCTCCGCTTTAGATAACGGTGCGGACTGCATCATTATCTGTGAAGGTGCAAATGCCTCTCCGACCATCCGTGACCTTGCCGAGCAAAACGGCATGATTATCATGGTAACTTCTTATGATGCCTATACGGCGGCACGCCTCATCAATCAATCTATCCCGATTGACTTCTTCATGACGAAGGAAGGAATCCTGAGTTTTCAGGAAGAAGACTATGTAGATGATATCCGGGAAGTTATGGCGAGTAAAAGGCATAGAGACTTCCCGGTCTTAAGTAAGGAAGGAAAATACCTCGGGATGATTTCCCGTAGAAACCTGATGGGTGCCCATGGAAAACAGGTTATTATGGTAGACCATAACGAACTCGGGCAAGCGTTGGAAGGGATGGAAAATGCAGAGATTCTGGAGATTATCGACCATCACCGGCTGGGAACCATACAGACTCTTTCTCCTGTCAGCTTCCGAAATCAGCCCTTGGGCTGCTGCAGCACCATTATTTACAAAATCTATCAGGAAAATGGAGTGAAGGTGGATAAGAAAACGGCAGGGCTTCTGATGTCCGCCATCATTTCCGATACTCTGCTCTTTCGTTCCCCCACCTGTACACCCGAGGATGAGAAGGCTGCACGGGAGCTTGCAAAAATTGCGGGCGTCGATATTGAGGCTTATGCAATGGAAATGTTTGCAGCAGGCTCCAATTTAAAACAAAAGACAGATAAGGAAATCTTTTATCAGGACTTTAAGATCTTTACCGCAGGGAAGATTCGCTTTGGCGTAAGTCAGGTTACTTCTTTAAATGAAGAAGAGCTGGACGGTTTAAAAGAGAGATTACTGCATTTTGCGAAGAGCGCTCTGGAAAAAGAGAATTTGAACATGGCCTTTGTGATGCTTACGAATATTCTTCGTCAGGATACGATTCTTCTTGCAGTAGGTCCCCGTTCCGGAGAGCTGATCAATATGGCCTTCTCCCTGGAGAGCGAAAAGGTGGTTTATACGCTTCACGGAGAGAGCGTAGAAGGTTATTCCGCACGAATTCCCGAGCTGGTTTCCAGAAAGAAACAGCTGATTCCGCCCCTTTCTCTTTTTGCGGAACAGTTATAATTATAATAAATCATCAGTGGTTCCCGAGCATCCTCTTCCGCAAAGACGCTCTCGCTCGGTTCCGGCTTAGCGGCACTAAGCATCGAACTTCGCTCTCGCTCGTTTTCTGCAAGTGCCGAAGCCTCCAAACGCTTTGCTATAGCGGATAGCTCGGAAATCACTGGATTGTATTCATAAAAGCATTCTACGAGGCTGTGCAGGAATAAGCCTGAATAACAATTGCTGTAGGAAGCACAAAGAGGAAGAAGGAATGAATATATGTTTAATCGGGATGCCATCCAGCGGGAAGAGCGTCCTCGGTAAAATGCTTGCCAAAAAGCGAGGGATGTCCTTTTTGGATCTGGATACCCTGATTGAAAAGAATAACGGAAAACTCCTTAGAGAAATCATTGCGGAGGAGGGTAGAGAAGGCTTTCTTCGGATAGAAGAAGAGGCGGGGGTGTCTCTTTCCGTGGAAAATACGGTCATTTCTCCGGGAGGCTCCATCTGCTATGGAGAGAGGGCGATGAAGCATTTACGAGAGATTTCGAAGGTCATTTTCCTGCATGTCCCTTTATGAGGAAATGGAAAAAAAGAATCGGTGATCCGGTGAAGCGCGGGGTAGCGATTCCGGAAGGCTTTACGTTAAAGGATCTTTACGAAGAAAGAACGGCACTTTATCGGAAATATGCGGAATTTACCTTGGAAGAGGAGAATTTATCGGCGGAAGAGTGCTTGGAAAAAAATTAATAGAGTATCTGGACTAGCCTAATTCTGTACAGAATTTTTCTTTAACAAAAGTCGGACTGTTCTTTCTGGATGTCTTTATTGTAAAGAAGAATGCAAATTTTTTTCGGAGAAAAAAATCAATGGAAAAATATAGTTTTAGGGCTTTTAGCCCATGTCGATCGGGGAAAGACCAGTCTTTCGGAGAGCCTTCTCTTTGAAAGCGGGCAGATTTCAAAGAAGGGTCGTGTAGATCATGGAGACAGCCATCTGGACCATGATGAGCTGGAACGAAAAAAAAAGGGATAACCATTTATGCAAAAGAGTGTTTATTTTTTTCAAAGGGGAAATAAGCGCTTTTTTTCTTTTGGATACTCCCGGGCACAGAGAGTTTTCCGGAGAAATGGAGCGTGCTCTGCAGGTTCTAGACTATGGGATACTCCTTTTGGACGCGAAGGAAGGGATAGGAAAGAGGGAAAAGGAGCTTTGGACACTTGCGAAGGAGGAAGGGCTTCCTCTCTTTCTCTTTGTTAATAAAATGGATCTTTTTCAAGGCGATAAAAAAAGACTTGTCGGAGGACTTGAAAAGGAATTTCCCGGGGGAAAATATCTTGGATTTCCATTTATTCCAAAGAGATTTGCTTCAAGATGATTTGTTTCAAGATGATTTGCTTCAAGATGTTTTGTCTAGAGCTGAATTATTCCAAAAGGGTTCCTTTCAAAATGATTTTTCCGGAAAAGAATCCGGCGCAATGTGATTTTCTTGAGTCTATTGCCCTTTCCGATCTGGAAAGCACGGAAGAGTATCTGGAAACAGGGAGTCTTAGGCTTTCGACGGTAGTGAAGTCTATAGAGAAGAGACAACTGATGCCGCTTTTTTTTGGCTCTGCCTTGCAACAAGAGGGGATAGGCGCATTTTTAGAGGCCCTTTCCGCGCTTACCTTGATGCGAAAAGCGGAAAAAAGAAAAGAAGAAGCAGGAGAAGATGGGACAGGGAGAAAGAGAGGAGAAAGAGAAGAGAAAAGAGAGGAGAAAAATGAGGAAAAACGAGGGGTAAAGACGGTGAGAGACAAGTCCGAGAAGGCAGGCTTTTATATAAAATCACCCACGACGAAAAGGGAAGAAGAATTGCAAAAGGACGGCTCTTTAAGGGGAGTTTGGCTCTTAGAGAGGAATGGTTAGAAGGAGAGAAGCTGACGGAGCTCCGTATGGAGCAGGGAGAGCGTTATGATGAGATTTCTCTTGTTGAACCGGGTATGCTTTTTTCCTGTCCCGTGTCGGAAAAGGTCAATCAAGGATATTTTCCGGAAGAGGCCGGGAATAAGGCGGAAGAAAACGGTTTTTTCAGACTGAAGCTTACGATAGAGGGAGATGACATTCTGCGCTACGCTCGTGAGATTTCTGCCATCGCGAAGGAATTTCCGGAGTGGAAGCTGCATATCGAAGAAGAAAGCAGGACGGTCCTTTTGAACTCTCTCGGAAATCTGCAAAGAGAGCTTGTGAAAAACATTTTTCAGAAAAGAACGGGGAAGGAACTGGAGTTCTCCGCGCCGGAGCTTGTGTACGGGGAGGGTCCGAGGAAAGAAGCCTACGGAAGAGCCGTCATAGAAAGTCCGGGGCATTATTTTTGGAATCTTTATACGACTTTCAGCTCTTTCTTATACCTTGTCCGAAAAAGAAGAAATATTGCAAAAGGAAGAAATACCGAAAAGCGAAGGAAGAAAAAGCAGGAGGTTTTCTTTCTATTTCGGAAAAGAGTTCTCTAAAAAGGACTGGATCAGTCTTTTACAAAAAGGAATGGGAAGACTTGGACCTAAGAGGCCCGGCTTTTTCAGGACCCTTTACTAACTATCGGATAGAGATTTTTGGAGGCAGAGTGGACGGAAAGCCGTTCCTATTATATGGATTTAAAAGGAGCTCTTTGTGAGGCTCTTAACATGGCGAAGAACAATGCCGGGCTTCGTCTCTATTCTCCTGTTTTTTCCTATGCGATTCGAACAGAGCAGGATACTACAGGGGCAGGTTCTCCAAGAGATTGAAAGACTTTCCGGAAAGCAGGAAGAGCTTTTTATGGAAGAGGGAAAGGTCCTTCTAAAAGGAAAGATGCCGGGGGAAAGCTTGCCGGAGTTTCTCGAGATTCTGCAAAGAAGGGGAATCGATACAGACTATCATTTTTCTCATTTTGCGGAAATGGAAGAAGAGAAGGAAAGGGAAGTTTTCATAGAACGCATGGGCGATGCGGAAGATTGGGAAGCTCTTTTCTACGGCAGAGAAGAAGCGGAATGGATCGAGAAGGGGCTTTTGCCTAAGAAGAAGGAGAAGAAGGAGAAGACGGGAGAGTTCATCAGCGATATAGAACTGGAAGAAATCTTCTTAAAGACCTTCGGCCCAATTCGAAACCGGGGGCAGGAAGCCCTGCTTTCCGAGCAAAAATTGGTTTTATCGAAGGAAAAGGAAGAAAAGCAGAGAGAAGCCAGAGCACAGTATGAAAGAAAGTGGAGTCCCGGGAAGAAGGAAATCCTTCTTGTGGACGGGTATAATTTTATGTTCGCGAAAAAAATGACTTAAAGGAGCTTGCGACGGAAGATCTCATAGCTGGAAGGGAAAAAGGTGGTACAGCTTTTATCCGAGTATGCGGTATTTTATGACAAAGAGGTTTATCTGATTTTTGATGCCTATCATGTAAAAGGAAATCAGGGAAGCAGAAAGCAGCTGGGAAAAGAACCTCGAACTCATTTTTCACAAAAGAAGGAGAATCAGCGGATTTTACACTCACAAAAGCTTGCCAAGGACTTTTTCGGAAAAAGGGAAGGAAGGTCAGCGTCGTGACCTCGGATCAGGCGGTACAGGTACAGGCCTTCTCCGGAAAGGGAGTCAGTCGTTATTCTTCACGGGAATTTTTCGTTATCTTAGAGGATATGCGAAAACAGATTTCGGAAATGGATTTAAGCTGAGTGTTTTTTTCCTCCTTTCCCTCCCCATCTTCTTCCTTATTTTTGAACTATTTTTGTCCTTGCAGCTCTGTTCTGTTTGACGTAAGGGACAGCCAATGATAAGATATCGTACGGCAACGATGATTGTGAAATTTCATCACTATTATGAAAAAATTAAGAACAATAAGGGGAATGGGAAAGTGGAGTATCCGAAAGCCCATTTAAAAAAGGGGAGAGAAGAAGTGAAGAAAATAACTTTAGGAATGACCGCACTTATGCTTGTACTGAGTCTTTCGGCTTGCGGAGAGTTAAAGGAAGCACAGAACGCATTTAAGAAGGGAAACGAAGAGAAGGAAACTGCAGCGGAGGGAAAGAAATCCGCTTTAAACAATCTTTTGGGGGCAATTCAGGGAAATGAAGAATCCTATGAAGATGATACTCCGGTGAGTGACTTGGAAGCCTACAACAATTATGTTGATTTGAGTAACTTTATGACCGGAGATGTGGAAAGTGCCTTGGACAGATACTTTGCCGGCGTGGAGGCGTCATCCGATTTTCATCCGGTGGAGAACGGATATTATATCGCGAACGGTTTTTCTTCTACAAATTATGATTTTCTGGATACCGTGGAGTCTCAGGCGGATCTCGGCACAGCCTATCCGGATGTAGATAATGCAGCTATGGAATTGATTCCCGCATTGAGAAACCTGATGCAGGTTTTGGATGAAGCGGCGGACTACGGAAAGCAGAAGAGCTATCTGGATGATAATTATGCAAAGGGAGAGGAAATTCATAGCCGATTTGTTCCTGCCGTAAACAGCTATGATGATTTGCGTGTTCCTTTCTTGAACAGCTTGAGAGACATTTTGAAAGAGCAGCAGAAAAAGGATCTGGAGCGTTTGGAAAAAGAGGGCTATACGATTCGCTATCAGATGCTGAAGCTTACGGTACTGAAGTCCGAGATTATGAATGTTATCTATGCGCAGGAAAGTGTTTCGGATGAAAATATTCTTTCTCTGGATGTAACGGACATTAAGCCTAAGTATGAGGAGTATTCTTCCATTTTGGCTGAGTTTGCAACAAACTACAAAGATAAAGCGGAACAGGAAAAGGAAGGCTTTGAAACATACCAAAGTACACAGCTTGGTCTGTTCTATGATGCGGTAGTAAACTTTAAGGTACAGACGCAGGCGCTGATTTCCCGCATTGAGGAGCAGAGAGAATACTCTGAAGCGGAGAAGTTGATTTTAAGAACTGCAGACGGTTCATTGGAGCATCTTGCAGAATGCGGTTCGGATGTGACTTCCAGATATAATTCCGTAATCAATTAAAGAGTGATTTTTGAAGTTCACATGGCTGAAAAAGCGTAGAATTTGACAAAACAAGGAAGTTTCCGTATAATTCCGTTAATATTTCCTGCCGAGAGCATAAAGAGAAGATGTTCCTTTGCGGAGATAGTGAAAGAAGCAGATGAAGATAGATTCATGATATATACAGTTTTGGAAAGGAACAGTCATGGACGACGACGGGGACGGGAATACGCAAAACCCTACTCTAAGTAAGAAAAAGGAAGTTTTTTTATATTAAGGATCAAGAAGAAGGTATAGTAGATTTCTGCTATGCCTTTTTCTCGTTGCATAAAGGAGGATTAAAAAAGCACTATGCCGGGAAGAGTTGTACTCTTATTTGTATTGATTTTGGTCAATGGATTTTTTTCCTGTGCGGAAATCGCGGTACTACAGGTAGGAGAAGCAAAAGTAAAGAAACTGAGCGAAGAGGAAATAAAAAGCAAAAGAAGCTTTTGCAATTTACGGAGGAGCCCTCTCGCTTTTTGTCGACCATACAGGTGGCAATCACCATGGCGGGATTTCTCTCGAGTGCCTTTGCGGCGGAGAGTTTTGCAGGCTTGTTGGATGCTTTGGCGCTCCGCTTCCTTCCCTCTTTCAGCATAGGTGTGATTCATCCTATTTCTATTGTCCTGATTACCTTTGTATTATCTTACATCAGTATTGTTTTTGGAGAACTGGTACCGAAGAGGCTTGCGCAGGTACATACAGAAGCTATTGCATCTGAATATTGTCTCGATACTCAGCTTTGTTTCTCTTATCAGTACACCTTTGGTCTTTCTTCTTTCCGCATCGACCAACGCAATTCTTCGTTTGCTCGGTATTGACCCGGATGAGGATGCAACACGCATTTCTGAAGAGGATATACTTTTGATGGTAGACGAAGGAATGGAGAAAGGAACCATTGAATCCTCGGAAAACGAATTTATCCAGAATGTCTTTGAATTTAAGGATTTGATAGTGGAGGAAGTCTGCACCCATAGAACGGATGTGGCAATGCTTTATATAGAGGATACGGATAGGCAGTGGAGGAGAACCATACATGAGCACCGCTATGCCTGCTATCCGATCTGCGGAGAAGACGATGACGACATTATCGGAATCCTGAACACCAAAGACTATTTCCGTTTAAATGACTTAAGTCGTCCCAACGTAATGAAAAAAATGCGGTGGAACGCCCTTCTTTATTTCTCAGAACATGAAGGTTTCGATTTGTTTGAAACCATGAAAAAGGAGCGGAAGTACTATGCCGTGGTACTGGATGAGTACGGCGGAATGACGGGAATTGTGACTCTCCATGACCTGATTGAAGCGCTTGTAGGAGATTTGCATGAAGAGGATGAGATACCGGAGCCGGATCCGATTGAAGCGGTAACGGAAAATGAATGGATTATTCTGGGGACAGCCGATCTAGAGGATGTAAATGAGGAACTTAAGATTAATCTGGACTTGGAAGCGGCTGATACCTTCGGCGGATATATCATGGGAATTCTCGGAAAGGTTCCGGAGGACGGAACGAGCTTCCATCTGGATACGGATAATCTCAGTATTGATGTAGCGGAGATCAAGAATCACAGAATCGGAAAGACGGTAGTGCGCTTGATTGAGCCGGAGGAGAAAAAAGAGGAAGAGGAATAAAAAAGAGGAACAAAGAATAAAAAAGAGGAACAAAGAATGCACTTGACAAAATCCGAAAAAAGTCTAGCATAGTTAGTTGTATTAAACCAATCAATTATGGAGGAAGATATGGGAAATTATATCATTATAGGAATTGTAATCGTAATCGTATATTTTGCGGTGCAGAGTGTCATAAAAAGAGGAAAGAACGGTTGCTGCGGTGGAGGATCCTGTTCCGTGCATGAAGTAAAAGCGGAGGATCAAGACCGTAGCCACTATCCCTTTAAAAGCAGTCGTTACTGTTGAAGATATGCACTGTGAAAACTGTAAAAAGAAGGTGGAAAGTGCCTTAAATGCAGTACACGGTGTTTGGGGAACGGTAGATTTGAAAAGTAAAACGGCAGAAGTTCGTATGAAGGAAGAGCATACGGAGATGGAGATTCGAGAGTGGATCAATAAGGCCGGCTACGGCGTTTCTCAGGTAGAACTAGAAAAGATATAAACTGAGAAGATATAAACTAGAGAAGATATAAACTAGAAAAGATATAAACTAGAAAAGAAATAAACGAGATAAACGAAAAAAAGAATGAGAAAAATGTAAAACGGAATGCCAATCTAAAAGAAGAGGCATTCCGTTTTATGGTAATCCAGTCCATAATCATGGTAAAATAGATAAGTTTGAAAGAGATGGAAAATTACGGAACGGAAGGACAATATGGGAGAAGAGAAAAAGACTTTCATGTAAAAGACATCGAAGAAAAAGCCGGTAAAGCTGATTGAACGGAGTCTAAAATATAAGGGTTCCGTTTTGGAAGTGTATGATGACTATGTGGATGTGGGAGGGCACAAGACCCACTGGGATTTTATTCATCATATGGGAGCCTCGGCCGTACTTCCGGTTCTTCCCGACGGGAAGATTCTTATGGTCAGGCAGTACAGACATGCTTTGGGCAGGTTTACCCTGGAGATTCCCGCCGGAAAGAGAGACAGTGAAGATGAGGATTTTCTTCTTTGTGCGAAGAGAGAACTTTCTGAAGAAACGGGCTACAGCAGCGAAAACTGGGAGTTCCTACTCTATGTCAACACAACCGTTGCCTTTTTGGATGAGAAAATCGGCATCTATGTGGCAAGAGATTTGAAAAAGGGCGAACAGCATTTTGATATCGATGAGGAGATTTTCTTGGAAGAATGGGAACTTTCGGACCTGCAGGAATTAATTTATGCAGGGAAGCTTACGGACAGGGAAGACGGTAGCGGCAATACAGAGCTATGCGGCAAAGTTTTCGCAATGCGTAAATAGAAACGGAACTTTGTGCACAAGGACTCTTGCTTAATCATGCAGCAACGGCTTATAGGAGATAATCCTTGTCTGTTATTGGAGGTTCAGGCAAGAGATTAAGAAAAGAGGAGAGTATGAAAAAAAGAGCATTTGGCGGATTATGTTTTTATCTATTCCGGATTTTCCCGGAGAAGGGATCATTTTTCAGAGACATTACTTCCCTGATTCAGGATCCTGACGGTTTAAAAGATTCTGTGGACGGGCTCATTCGTTCGTTAGAGGGATTGACTTTGACCTGGTCATCGGTTTGGAAAAGCCGAGGCTTTTATCTTCGGAACGGCAATTGCCTATGAGCTTCACAAAGGTTTTTGTTCCGGTAAGAAAGAAAGGAAAGCTTCCCCGGGAGACGATTTCCGTTGCTTACGATCTTGAGTACGGAAAGGCGGAGGTGGAGATTCATAAGGACGCCATAAAGAAGGGAACAAAGGTGGTTATCGTGGATGATCTCATTGCTACCGGAGGAACCTTGGAGGCCGCTTGTAAGCTTGTAGAAATGCTTGGCGGAGAAGTAGTGAAGATTTCCGTTGTGATGGAGCTTGCCGGCTTGGAGGGCAGGAAGAAGCTTTCCGGCTATAAATTGGAATCCTTGATCTGCTACGAAGGAAAATAGGGTCATGTCTGAAGAATTAACGAAAGAAGATGTCCGAAAAATAGAAGAAGAGATTGTAAAGCGAAAGCTGGAGACGCGTCCGAAGCTGATAGAAGCGGTAAAAGAAGCAAGAGCGCAGGGGGATTTGTCTGAGAATTTTGAATATTATGCCGCAAAGCGGGAGAAGAATCAAAATGAATCCCGCATCCGTTACCTGGAGAGAATTCTGAAGTTTGCCAAGGTGATTTCTACGGAGAGTAAGGACGGTGAAGTCGGAATAAACGATACGGTGACCCTGTTCTTTCCTGAGGAAGGAGAAGAGGAAGTCTATCGACTCGTGACTTCTATACGCGGACAGTCCTTGGAGGAAAATCTCCAATATTTCCCCGCTGGGAAAGGCGATTGTCGGGAAGAGAGGGTGAAACGGTAGAGGTGAGACTCGAAACCGGTGCATCCTATACAGTTGAGATTCGGAAAATAGAAAAAAACGGGAGAAAAGAAGAAGAGAGCATCCGGAAATTCTAGATGCTCTCTTTTATTCTAATCAAGTATCGCACGCGCATCGTGCGATATGGTTTATAACAAGTGTCACATGCGAATGTCGATAGCGATATCATTTGTATAATGAGTATTACACTCATAAAGCGCACGGTCTTTCGGATAGAAAACTATCCCTGTCAGAGAGGAATCCTCCACAGGGAAAGTCATGATGTCACTATGCCCAAAGTTTTGGAAGTCTGCATGGCGATAGAGGTAGTTCATGATTTCCCTCCTCTTTACCATACCGATAAAATGCCCCAAGTCATCGACTACCGGCACAAAGTTTTGTGTTACAGCCCTATGTACCAAGCTTTCCATGGAGCTGTTGATATCCACGGCTTCATAGTGCTTACACATGGGGATATCCTTTACCATGATTTTTTCCGCTTCACGAAGGTCTAATTTCAACTGATTTTTTATCTCCCAGAGCAGATCACCTTCCGTCAGAGTTCCGGCGAACTTTCCGTCTTTTGTTAAAACGGGAATAGAAGAATACCGATGATATTCCATTTTTTCCAGAGTGCTCCGCAGACTATCCTCTTCCTCTACATAAGCTACATCACACTTAGGAGTCATGAAGAACAAAATATTCATAAAAGTGAAACCTCCCACTTTTCATTCTCGTCTTCTTATATATCGACAAGATTCACAAAAAATATACCTTTGCTCTAAGCATAAAAAAAGAAGATATGACAGAATTGTGACTGGAAGCTTAAAAAAAGAAAAAAAGATATAGGAGATTTTTGGAAAGTCATTCTTGAAAAAGGGTGAACAAACGATGTTTATGCTTAAAAAGACAAGCAAAAAGACTCATTTTGACAAGGCTTAAGGAACAGAGTAAAAATACCCTATATCAAAGAATGGAGTCATTATGCTTTTTAGACAAGAAGGAAGACCGACCCTTAGAAAGACCTAAGGACAATACTCCTCCTGAAGAACTTTTGCAAATGCTTCTTGAAAATGTGCGTTCCTACCATCCTTCGGAAGATCTTTCCATGATTACAAAGGCCTACGAACTGGCAAGGGAGCAACATAAGGACCAGAAGAGAAAATCAGGGGAGCCATATATTATTCATCCCTCTGCGTAGCCATCATCCTTGCCGATCTCGAAATGGATAAGGAAACGATTGCGGCAGGGCTTCTTCATGATGTGGTGGAAGACACCGGAATGACCTTAAAGGACCTGGAGTCGGAGTTCAATGCCGATGTTGCGAGCCTTGTAGACGGTGTAACAAAAGCTGACACAGTTGAACTTGAAATTCCGACAAGGTGGAGATGCAGGCGGAGAATCTCCGGAAAATGTTTCGTCTCCATGGCAAAAGGATATCCGTGTCATTATCATAAAAGCTTGCGGACCGTTTGCATAACTTTAAGGACACTGGAATACCAGAGTCCGGAGAAAAGCGAAAGGAAAAGGCGAGAGAGTCTTTGGAGATTTATTCTCCTTTGGCAGACCGTCTCGGTATCAGTAAGATTAAGATAGAGATGGACGATCTTTCTTTAAAATATCTGGAACCCGAGGTGTATTATGATCTTGCGGATAAGGTGCATTTTAAGAGAGAGGCAAGAGAAGATCGGATCAATTCCATCGTGGAAGAGGTGCGGGAACATATAGAAGAAAGCGGTATTGAAGCGAATATCAAGGGAAGAATCAAGCATTTCTTCTCGATATACAAGAAGATGGTGAATCAGAACAAGACCATAGACCAGATCTATGATCTTTTTGCGATTCGTATTATTGTGGAGACGGTGCGGGACTGCTATGCGGTACTGGGGAGTCATTCACAAGATGTATACTCCGATTCCAGGCCGTTTCAAAGACTATATCGCGATGCCCAAGCCCAATATGTATCAGTCTCTTCATACCACCGTTATCGGAAGAGACGGAGTGCCCTTTGAGATACAGATTCGTACCTATGAGATGCACAGAACCGCAGAGTTCGGTATTGCGGCGCATTGGAAGTACAAGGAGCAGGGTGGATCCAACGAGAAAGCCACGGAGACGGAGATGTCCAAGATGAAGTGGCTGCATGAGATTTTTAGAGTGGCAGAAAGGACGAGTCGGATTCAAGGAATTTATGAACATGGTGAAGTCCGACCTCTCTCTCTTCAATGAAAATGTTTACTGCTTTACACCGACGGGAGATGTCAAAAACCTGCCGCAGGGCTCTACGCCGATTGACTTTGCTTATTCCATCCACTCTGCCGTGGGCAAATAAGATGGTGGGGGCAAAGGTCAACGATAAGCTTGTTCCGATAGAGTACCAATTACAAAATGGAGACCGGGTAGACATCATCACCAGCCAAAACTCAGAGGACCATCCAGAGATTGGCTGAAAAATTGTAAAAGTCCACCCAGGCGAAAAAAATAAGATTAACCAATGGTTCAGACACGAGCAGAAGGATGAGAATCAGGATCGCGGTAAGGACCTTTTTGGATAAATATGTGAAGGCTAAGGGCTTTCCCTCCCGGAGTTGACCAAGCCCGAGTATATTGCGGCAGTTTTGCGCAGATACAGCTATAGGGACTGGGACAGCGTGCTTGCGGCCGTGGGACGAGGCGGTATCAAAGAGTCACAGGTTATTTCGAAGCTTCTCGATGCAAAGCACAAGGCGGAAGACAAGAGTATTGATGATAAGACGGTTTTAAAGAATATTGAAGATCTGACAAAGAAGCCGGAGGTAATCCGAAAGTCCAAGTCCGGTATCATTGTAAAGGGGATTCATGACCTTGCGGTACGCTATGCAAGATGCTGTAACCCTGTACCGGGAGACGAGGTGGTTGGCTTTGTGACAAGAGGGCGAGGAATCACGGTTCACCGTACCGACTGCATTAACATCATGGATTTATCTGAGGATGAGAAGGCACGCCGAATTGAGGTGGAGTGGGATAATAACCCCGGAAACGGAGAGAGCTATTCTACGGAATTACAGCTTTTTACCAACAACAGAATCGGCTTAATTGTAGACATTTCCAAGGTTCTGGCGGATGACAATATTGCGATACAGGGGATGAATACCCACTCCGCAAAGAACGGAAAGGTAACGATTCTTCTGTCCTTCGAGGTGCCGAACAGGGAGGTTTTGAATACAATCATAGGAAAGCTCAGAAAGATTCAGGGTGTTTATGAAATAGAGAGAGGTAAGGGGTAAATGTTGCAAGTAAAACGAATCTTAGTGGGAATCGTTGGGACAAACTGCTATATCGTTTATGACAAGGATACGAAGGAAGCGGTTGTGATTGATCCCGGTGCGGAGGAGGAAAGAATCATTTCCTTCATAGAAGAAGAGGGCTTAAAGCCGGAAGCGATTCTGCTCACCCATGGGCATTTCGATCATATTTTGGCTGTACCGGCACTTAGAGAGAAGTACAAGATCCCGTTATATGCAGCTAAAGAAGAGCGGGAAATGCTCGGGGACGGAGAACTGAATCTTTCCGGAAGAGATCCGGAGGACAGCGTGGAGATTAAGGAATTCATTCCTCTTCATGACGGGGAGGAGCTGGAGTTTCTTGGAAGGAAATGGAAAGTCATCACAAGTCCGGGACACACTAAGGGCTCTGTCTGCTACTTTCTGGCAGGAGAAATTCCCTATCTTTTCAGTGGCGATACACTCTTTTTGGAGTCCTACGGAAGAACGGATTTAGTTAGCGGAAGTGAGAAGGACATTATCAAAAGTATACGAGAAAAGCTCTTTCTGCTTCCGGATGATACCTTGGTTTTTCCGGGGCATGAGGAAAGCACAACAATACGGAATGAAAAGAGCTATAATCCGGTTAATTTCTTTAAGTAAACCTTATCAGGGCTGTAAAAAATCAAATTAATTCTTGAGCAATATAGGGTCTGAAATGGGGGCACGCTCTCGCTAGCTTCGCCTCGTAACGGATACTAAGCGAAAAAAACTGCGTTTCTCTTGTTTTTCGCAAGTACCGACAGGCTCAGACTACCCCCGCATTCAGACCTATATTGCCCAAAAATCTTTATAATTGTGATTTTTCACAGTCCTTTTTTGAGTTCTTAAAGACGATCCTTTAAGGGATGCAGAGTTTTTAATTTGAAAGAGGAAAAAGTGTATAAAATTTTTCCTCTTTTTTTGTATTTATTTTTATAGGATTTCCCCTTTTTCAAAAATAGAGCTTTTGTCGTATGATAAGGAGCGAAAACACAATATGTAGTGCAGAATCAAAAATTCAAAACAATATCATGTTCATTTTTGAAAACAAGGGCAAGCGACACATACAAGTTTAAGGATTCATAAAGCCTGGAAAATCATCTTTTCCGGCTTTTTTTCACGGATAGGGGGAAATATGGAAACGGAAGTTTTACTCATGAAGAATGTCATTAAGCGAAATGGAAAAGAAGTGAAGTTTGATCTCTCCAAGATTGTTCATGCTATCGAAAAAGCCAACAATGAGGTGGACCCCATTTATCAGCTGAACAGCTTCCAGATTCAGGCTGCTGCAGAGTCTGTGGTTAAGAAGATTCAGGCAAAAAGCTATGCTGTGAATGTTGAAGAGATTCAGGACATGGTGGAGACCGCGATTATGGAGATGCGCGGTTATGAGGTAGCGCAGAAGTATGTTCGTTATCGCTATAAAAGAGAGATGGCTCGTAAAGCAAACTCTACCGATGAAGATATTCTTGCGCTCATTGATCAGGCAAATGAAGAACTGAAGCAGGAGAATTCCAACAAAAACCCGGTCATTAACTCTACGCAGAGAGATTATATGGCAGGAGAGGTCTCAAAGGATTTAACAAAGAGACTGCTGCTCCCGGAAGATATTGTGCATGCCCATGAGGAAGGCATGATCCATTTTCATGATTCCGATTACTATGCGCAGAAGGAGCATAACTGTGACCTTATTAACTTGGAGGATATGCTTCAGAACGGAACCGTGATTTCCGAAACGATGATTGAGAAGCCGCACAGCTTCTTTACTGCCTGCAATGTAACCACACAGATTGTGGCACAGGTGGCTTCCAATCAGTACGGCGGACAGTCCTTTACGCTTTCCCACTTAGCGCCCTTTGTGGACATTTCCAGACAGAAGATAAGAGAAGCTGTCATCGAGGAGAGAAAAGAAACCGGTGAAAGCATGGATGAGGAAATCATCACTAAAATCGTGAACCGCCGCTTACGAGAAGAAATCAAGAGCGGTATCCAGACTATCCAGTATCAGCTGATTACCCTTATGACCTGTAACGGACAGGCTCCCTTTGTGACGATGTTTATGTACCTTGATGAAGTGGAGAAGGGACCGGTACGGGATGACCTTGCCATGATTATCGAAGAGGTGCTTCGCCAGAGAATGCAGGGAGTAAAGAATGAAAAGGGGGTATGGATTACCCCGGCTTTCCCGAAGCTTATCTACGTTTTGGATGAGGACAATATCTTCGAAGACTCTCCCTATTACTATTTGACCGAACTTTCCGCAAAGTGCACGGCAAAGAGGATGGTGCCCGACTACATTTCCGCAAAGAAGATGAAAGAGTATAAGGGAGGAGACGTATATCCTTGTATGGGTTGCCGTTCCTTCCTTACGGAAGACAAAGAAGGACTCGGAGAAAATGGAAAACACAAGTACTACGGTCGTTTTAATCAGGGTGTAGTAACCATCAACTTAGTGGATGTGGCTTGCTCTTCCGAGGGCGATATGGAGAAGTTCTGGGAGATTTTGGATGAGCGCCTCGCGCTTTGCCATAAGGCACTTCGTCTTCGTCATGAGAGACTCCTCGGCACGGTTTCCGACGTGGCACCGATTCTTTGGCAGTACGGCGCACTCGCAAGACTGAAGAAGGGAGAGACCATCGATAAGCTCCTCTTTAACAACTACAGCACCATTTCTCTCGGCTATGCAGGGCTTTACGAGATGTGTGTCCGTATGCTCGGCGTTTCTCATACGACAGAGCAGGGAAGGGAGTTCTCTTTAAAGGTTATGGAAAAGCTGAATGAGGCCTGCAAGACCTGGAGAGCGGCAGAGAATATCAGCTACTCCGTATACGGAACCCCGATGGAGTCCACTACTTATAAGTTTGCAAAGGCTTTAAAGAAGCGCTTCGGGGAGATTCCCGGGGTGACGGACAAGAACTATATTACGAACTCCTACCATGTACACGTTTCGGAGAAGATTGATGCCTTCTCGAAGCTCTCCTTTGAGGCGGACTTCCAGAAGCTCTCTCCGGGAGGCGCCATCAGCTATGTGGAGGTGCCGAATCTCCAGAACAATATTCCGGCGGTACTGAGCCTCATGAAGTTTATCTACGAGAACATCATGTATGCGGAGCTGAACACCAAGTCCGATTATTGCTGTGCTTGCGGCTACGACGGAGAGATTCAGATTATCGAAGACAGCTACGGCAAGCTCCAGTGGCGCTGCCCGAACTGCGGGAATACGAATCAGGAACAGCTTTCCGTTGCAAGAAGAACCTGCGGTTATATCGGAACGCAGTTTTGGAATCAGGGGAGAACACAGGAGATTAAGGATCGGGTACTGCATCTGTAGCCTATTCCTGCACATATAAATATGCTTCCGGATGATGTGTATATTGAAACAGGGGCACGCTCTCGCTAACCTCGCCACGTAGGGGATACTAAGCGAAAAACTGCATTTCATTCGTTTTTCGCAAGTACCCACGGGCTCAGATTGCCCCTTATTCCAATATACACATCATTGTGAGATGCTTTGATTTTTAGGGGAAGAAAACTATGCATTATGCAGAAGTGAAATATTTCGATGTGGCAAACGGGCCGGGGATAAGAGTCAGTCTCTTTGTCTCCGGCTGTCCTCATGCCTGTCCGGGCTGTTTTAACGAGATTGCCTGGAATTATGAATATGGAGAAAAGTATACGGAGGAAGTGGAGGAGAAGATTCTTAAGGCTGTTTCCAAGGCGGAGATTCAGGGCTTGAGTCTTCTTGGCGGAGAGCCTCTATATCCTGCGAATCTTCATGCTCTTTTACCGCTCCTTCGGAAAATGAAAGAAAGACTTCCCAAGAAGGACATCTGGTGCTACTCCGGCTACACCTACGAGGAGCTTCTTAGTAGAGAAGGGGAAGAAAAAAAAGAGCTCGAAGAGCTCTTTTCATACCTTACCGTCCTTGTGGACGGACGCTTTATAGAATCGGAAAAGGACATCACACTCCTCTTCCGGGGCTCAAAGAACCAAAGGTTGATTCTTGTTGAAGAAAGCAGGAGGAGAGGAGAAGTAGTTTTGTATAATCAATAAACACCCCACTCCATTACCCGTCTAAAGACGCTCGCGCTCGGTTCCGACGTAGCGGCACTAAGCATCGAGCTTCACATAGCTTGCTCTCTGCAAGTGCCGACGTCTCCAAACGCTTTATCCGGATAATGGAGTAGGTGTTATATTTTGTAAAAGACAACTCCTCCTATCCGCTTATTTCCCCGGATCAACCATGGAGATGATGTTCATATCCTTATCGAAGGTTACTTCAACCTTGGTGCCGATTTCAATACCCTGTGAGAGTCCGGAAAGATCACTTTTCTCGGTCTTTGTCAGCTCATAATCTTTTCCGTCATTTCCTTGGATGCTTACACTAAACATGGCGGCATCGGTAATGGTTCCGTTGATTACGGTTAAATCCTTCTTTTCTTTCTTGCCGGATTCCTTCCCTTTTGCTTCATTCTCTACTTCACTTGCTTTTTCCGTACCGTCCTTAGACTCTGTATCCTTTTTCGCCTTCGTCCCCGGATTTGATTTCCGTAGAGACTTCAGCAGCTTTTGTCGTTTCCGTAGTGGCTTTCTTCGCGCAAGCCATCAGACCAAGTAAACCGACTACTCCTATCAATAATACAATTTTCTTCATTTTGTGCTCCTTCCTGGAAAAGCCTTTAGAGACTTATCCATTATAGAATACAATTGTTAAAAATTCTTTGTTCAGAGAAGGATTATATTTCTTACTTTTCAAACAATACTGTATTTCTTGATTTAACGTTTTTGCAGACTGTCTACTGCGCTCCTCCGCTTCGTTCAGATTCTTGGATACGGTAATTTCCTGATTATCAATATGCTCCTTCATCAAGGCCTTTGCACGAATGATGTCTCGAATGCGGATGGCTTCCAGAATCTTTTTCGTGCTCGCTAATCAGGGTTCCGCGCTGCGCTTCGTCCTTAATATACTCCAAGCGGTAACGATACATTTGCTCCCGGAGATTGTTAATCATCTGAATTAAACGCTTGTTTCCGGTAGCGGTATAAATGATATCGTGATAAGCTTCATCGGCTTCGGCAATCTCCATCTCCGTACCGGTCTCCACGATTTTCTTAAAATGTTTTTCCGCCTCTTGAAGCGCCAGTAACTGCTCTTCGGTGATGCGCTGGCAGGCAAGGTCTGTAGCGAGTTCTTCCAGTGCACCGCGTACCTCTAAAACATCCTGTAGGGACTTATGGGAGATTTTTGCGACTTCAGCTCCACGCCGAGGAATCATGAGTACCAGCCCCTCCAGTTCCAGCTTACGAATCGCTTCGCGAATGGGAGTTCTGGACACCCCGAGTTTTTCTGCAAGCTGAATCTCCATGAGCCTTTCGCCCGGTTTCAACTCCCCTTTAGGATTGCCTGCCGAAGTGTGTTAAAAACCAAGTCCCGAAGCGGGAGATATTCGTTCATATTGATTGTGAAATCACTACCCATACTATCCTCCTTTAAAAACATTTCCTATATTGAATGGGGTATTTGCAATTGTGTCTGATGCGCTAATAGGGAGTTTTTTTATCTATCTATTATATGTATGCCATAAAGTGGAAACTCTCTTTGTTTTAATTAAGCATAAGCCTCTGTAATCCAGGCATTCTCAATTAGATCTTTATGTTCTCCGCTACGAAGGCTTTTGAAGTATCATTTCCGCTTTTTCTTTTTTTCTTCTTCCGGGAAAATACCGAAAACGGTTGGACCGGATCCGCTCATAAGGGAAAGCAGCGCGCCCTCCTTTATAAAAAGTCCTTCAATACTTGAATTTCCGGCCTGAGAGAAATACTGACTTTCTCCAAGAGATTGCCGCCAAGCGCACAAATATCTTCCAAAGATCCACTTTCCAATTCCTTAATCATTCTGTCCACATCAGGGATGTTCTGCGTCAGTGATATTTTTCCAAGTGAAGATTCTCATAAATCAACTTTGTAGATAGGGAAAATGCAGGTTTTACCAAAAGGATGGTGCAGGGTGGAAGAGGGAAGTTTACAGAGCTTTTCTCCAATTCCCTCGAAAGATAACAACCTTTATGCAGGCAGAATGGAATATCGGCACCGAGCTTTACAGCACGCTTTTTCCAGTTCCTCTGTACTTAAGTTCAGATGGAAGAGTTGATTTATCCCATGAAACACCGCAGCAGCATCAGCAGAGCCTCCGGCCATACCGGCAGCAACAGGAAGACGTTTCATGAGCCGTAAAGCTTAATCCTTCTTCGATGGAGAACTCATCGATAATAGCCTTTGCGGCTCTAACCATGAGATTCTCTTCATTTGTGGGGAGAGAGGGGAGATTACATTCCATCCGGATTCCTCTTTCTCTCTCTTTTTTTATAAAAATACCGTCATGAAGGGCAACTGTGTGCATAATCATCTTTACTTCATGATAGCCGTCATTCCTTCGTCCCAACACATCCAAAGAAAGATTTATCTTTCCGTGAGCTCTCAGCTCGATTTCATCCATAGTAATCCCTTGACTACACAATCCTCTTTGTATACAAAGTCCCTTAGATTCTACTGAAAAAATTGCATTTTTGCAAGTACAAGAAAAATCCCGTAGCAAAGGCTACGAGATGAGAAAGTTATGCAATAAGGAGTCATTCATTAAAGGAAACAGTATCTAATAGTTTGTTTAGTTTCCGATCAAAAGAGAAAACATCGTATTTTTTTATAAAATTTATATGCATATAAAATGCAGTCTACAAAGTCTAAATTTTTCAGCAAAGCATTGAATGCCAAGCTCTAAAAACATCTCTGTCATCAACATTTTACTTCTAAAAAGGAAGGTAAGCAAGGATTCTTTTAAAGAAGATTTGTTAACTTGATAGACCCCAGTCAACACATAAACAACTTCGGCTAAAACAAAAAATGGGAACAAAGGCTTTACCATTACTAATTAGCTCTGAGACTTCGGAAGCCATATCGATATGGTCGTTTTAAAATGTATCTCAATACTGCATTTGCATCAAGTAGAACCATATTTTTTTCCTACCATTTCGTTCCATGCATTATTTTTCCTTATTCCATAAATTTGTATTAGCATATTTAGATAAGGAGCCTCTTGCGGATGTAGAAAGCCTTTTAGAGGCTTTTTCCTCGATGAACTCGTCTAATACAGTAATGATAAGTTTTTGATTTTTGGCATGAACTTGTTCAAAAGTTTGTATCTGTTTTTCCGTCATAATAACCATTTAATGCAAGCATAGGAAATACCTCCCTTCTAAAAAAATTCAATTATTATTGCTTTCCTACACTATAACTTGAATTCCCCTTCTTCTGCAAGCGTTAAAACAGTTTGAAAAGGTTTAAAATAAAAAAATATAAGGATTTGAAATAAAAAGGAAGAGCCGTTTAAGCCCTTCCCTTTCATTGTTTATCTACTGCTTCTCTTTTTTTCTCCCTACAGAGAAAGCTGTGCAGAAGCCAAGGCCTGCCATAGCAAAAGAGCGCAAGGTTCATCCAGATGTTTCTTGAATCCTCTGTTTTGGTATAACCGCGTCCTACTCCTAAGACAGCAGGTCTTTCTGCGCCGAGAACATTTCCTTCCGGCGTACGAACAGCGGCAAGAACTTCTCCCGGATGCTCTGAAGGAGGTGTCGGAGGATTCGGTGTATTGCCACCGCCACCGGGATTATTCGGTGTGTTTCCGCCGCCGCCCGGAGTTCTCGGTGTATTTCCACCCGGTGTTACAGGAGGAATCTCCGAAGGAGTGGCTGGTGTCGTCGGTGTCGGAGGGATCTCCGAAGGAGTAGCCAGTGTCGTCGGTGTCGGAGGGATCTCCGAAGGAGTGGCTGAGTGTTGTCGGTGTCGGAGGAATCTCCGAAGGAGTAGCCGGTGTTGTCGGTGTCGGGGGAACGGTAGGCTTCTTTTTGTTGGTAACTTTTACAACAAAGGTTTTATCAACATTATTGGGGTTCGTCAAATCATCTGTAGTAATAGGGATAGTGCTATCCACTTTTTTATAGCCTTCAGGAGCCTTTGTTTCCTCTAATTCATAGTCTGCATAGAGAAGACCTTTGAAGCTTGCGATACCATTTTCACCTGTCTTAGCGGTCTTGCTATAGCTGCTTCCTTTTTTTCTAAGGGTAAATTCCGCATCCTTTAAAGGCTGTGCAGGATTACTGTCATCCGTCTTTCTGACTTCAATGTTGTAGGTGTTTAATCCGTTTAAAAAGCCACCTTCAATGTTTACGAAGGAATCTCTGACTTTTAAGTCGTGCTTAATATTGGGGTCTCCCACAAGCTTTGCCTGATTGTTGTATGCTGTTGTTTTTGGAGTATCATTAATTTCTGCGTAATAAACAAAGGTATAGCCGTCTCTTGGATTTAAATCTCCAATAGTATACGTAAAACTTTTTCCGTCTTTTGCATATGTCGGATTCCAAGGATTGGGTTCAGCGTCTTCATTGGGATTATCCGGCTTTCTAAGCTTCCATGAACTTCCTCTATCCGGACTGTTCTCATCATCGGTTGTTGCATTTTTCCATTGATTGTTTACCCAGTTTACGGAATACCAGTTTCCCTTTTGCATTGTGGGAGAATAGGTTTTTATATCACTTTCTGTTAAATCGCTCTTAGTTGGATCAAAGTAACTCAGCTCAGGAGATCTTAATTCATCCACCAATTGAACATTTTTAAAATTACTGCTTCCTGCTACTCTTATTACATTTCGTTCATCAATAGTAATCTTATACTGAATTAAGTAATGCGTAATTCCTTTTTTTGTCGGTGACCAGGAACATCTTGCTTCCTGAGGCTTTCCAGAAACTAACCGGGTTGTCCCTGTTCGTTACCTCATAGTTTACCGTATAGTTAATTGCCGTTTCGTTGTTTACAGTAATCTGTAAGGGGCATTTTTTGTCGATTCTTTGAGAGCGGATTTATCTATACTTGCAACAAAGTATACATTTCCGGAAGTTGAAGTGTATTTTTAACTTCCTCGGTAAAGATAATCTTAATCTCCTTATTTTCTGCATCATAGATGCCATTTGCCAAGTTGATCTTTTTACCTGTATCATCTTTACCGGGGATAGAGAACTTACTGCTTTCAGACTTTAAAACATTCGGAAGTTTAATCAGAATGTAATCGCCCTCTTTAATTTCTGTTGTGGATTCAATCTTAATGTCCGCTTTAAATTGCAGACTCTTGTAGCTTGGAATAGTGGTTCCGTCTTGTACATCTACACCATCAATCGTTAATTTGTAATTGGATAAAACTCCATCAATTGCCTTAGGGTGTATCGGAAACCTCCATTGCGGATGCAGCGATTAAAGCATTCAAATCTTCTTCGCTGAAGTTCTCGCTCAGCTCCTCAAGCATGGCTAAATCATCGAAGCCACCTTCGCCATTAGCCTCATTCGCTTCTTCTGCAACTCTGTTTGTTTCTTCCTTACTACCGTTTTTCAGTGAGCTCTACATTTGGAGCTTCCTCGCGCTTTTCCTCCGTAGAGGAAGCGATTTCTAGCTTTGTTTTCAAGGTTTATCCCGTCTTGATTGCTTCCTGCAGCATTGGCAAAGGAGAATCCCTGCAAAACCATCACAAGTGCAAGCAAAAGGGACAAAATTTGTCTCTTTGCTTTCATAATCTTCTTCTCCTTATTCTTTCTTAATGAATCATTAATAAATTCTTATCGAACACACTTTACCATATAGAAAAAGATTTCAAAGAGATTAAAATAAATATATGGAAGTGCTTGAGTTAAAATATTAATAAAATATAAATAAAAAAATTGAAATTTTTTTCTTCATAATTGTATTATTTGTACAATTAATTTCATTAATAAAAAAATAATTGTCTATTTTGTGAAAAAAATATCCTTCCGGCATAAAAGATTCCTTAAACTATAAATATTTTTTTGGATAGAAAGTTTTTGAATAGAGAATTGAAACCTTTAAACTTGTTCAGAATAGGGAAGAAGAGAAGTTGCAAAAAAACCGACAGTCCCGGCTATGCCGTTTCTGTCGGTTTTTTTATAGTATTACTGGGAATGGAGATTTATCTTTTATCTCTTTTGACCTTTTTTTCTATCATAAAGAACCGTTGCCGTAAAGGCCGCAAGCTGATAAAGCGAAGAATAAAAAGGTAGATCGGCATCCGGGAAGCATCTTCCGTTTTTACAAATCCTCGTCCTGCTCCCAAAAACGGAAGGGACGGTCTTGTCTACACCAAGCACAGTAGCTACTGTTTCCGGATTGCTTTCGGGATCACGATTCTTTCCCAAGACATTTCCGGGAGTGGGCTCTGTAGGAGTACCGGGTGTATTGGGACTCGGCTTTCGGCGGATTTCCGCCACCGCCATTTCCTCCGCCGCCGTTTCCACCTCCGTTAGGGACTTGTAGGCGGAACGTCGTTCTTTGTATTGACAAAGACGTTCACATAGCCGGTAGCCGGATTGTCCTCGTTACTTAGAGTATAGCCGGAAACACTGTCCTCGGTAACGGTGTAACGGATTTCTTTACCGTTTGCATTAAACTTCGGCATATCAAAGCTGTGCTGCCAAGCGTTTGCCTCGTTTAAGGTATAGGTGGCTACCTTCTCTCCGTTAGCACAAAAGCTGAACATTTAAGTGATCAGGGTGTGCTCCCGCTTCCCTTCCATTTCTTTGTAACCGGGATAACGACATTTTCCTCCGTTATAGTTCGTGATGGTGAATTTGTTCTCATCGGTTCCGGAGATAGCGGTATTAAATCCGGCTAATTCCGCTTCGGAAAACGGGTGTATACGATTTCATGTCCCGTTGGCATCTTCCTTCGGAAGATTGGAGAAGGATGCTTTCCAGCCGTTGTCTTGGGATAATTCTACCGTAAGATTCTCATCCTCATGCCCGTTCTTTAAAAACGGAAACCGTAACGTTATCAGGTTTGTTTGTTGCAAGTGTCGGGATCTAAAAACCCATTTCTTTTCTACGGAAAAAGCTTGTGCTCTTTTCTTCACTTCTTTTCTTTTCTTTATTTTTTTGATAGTCAAAGTGATGGTAGAGTTGCTCGCGTGGGCTGTCAAAAATCCGTCTCATCGATTTCGTAGATCGTGGGAATCCTTCATCGTAACCTTCCGGTGCTTTCTGTTTCTTGTACCGTATAGTCTGCCTTGGAAACATTTATTTCAGTTCTGCGATTCCATCATCGTCCCGAAGTAATGGTCATCTGTGTATTTATTTACCGGGTTTGTAATGCTGAATTTAGCTCCCTGTAAGGGAGTCCCGTTTTCGTCGGTCTTCTCTATTTTGATGTTAAAGAATTGGCTGCCGTTTAAGCTTCCGCCCGCATCACTAATGATGTATTTATTTTCATTTCCGTCTCTCGAAACTCCCGTTCCGTTTAGTTTTGCCTGATTCTTAAACTCATCTTTATCTGCGAAACCGCCGTTAATCTCCGCATAATAGGTGATATAGTACCCATCATCCGGATCCAGGTCTCCCAGCGTATAAGTGAAGCTTCGTCTGCTATCATCTGTATAGTTAAAATCGAACTCTCCTTTTTCGGGATCGTCTAAATTGTTATTACCCTTACTGCGAAGTTTCCAATGCTTGCCACGCTTTTCTTCGTCATTCTCGGCATTCTTCCAAGTGTTTCCTTCCTCTGTTCCGGAACGCCAGATTCCCTTCAGAAACTGAGGCTTGTAAATCTTTTTCTGCTCCTCGGAAAGTTCGTAATCTTTTATATCAAAATAGGTTAGTTTATTACTTTGTAAGCTATCGGTTAAAACTACATCTTTTATATTTTTTTCGACGCCTTCCTGCTTTTTCAATGTGTCGCATATCCAGCGAGACAATGTAGAGGATAAGGTTGTGTGTATTGCCTTTCAGATCTTTAAAAGAAACGATATTCTTGGCACTATCTTTGTAAAAACTGACTTCCGAATCCATCTCCTGAATATCATAATGGATATTTGTTTTTGTATATTTCGTTTTCCCGTTTACTGTAATTTCAAGAAACTGCTTTGTTTCACTGGATTTCTACAACGGATGTATCTACCGACGTATTGAAGAAGATAGTTCCGTCTTTCACCGTTGTAGTTCTCTGCATCCTTTGTGAACGTGATACGGATCTCTTTTTTGGCCTCGATATATTTTCCGTGGGCCATGGTTTTGGTTTCCTGTGTAATTTTATCTTTCCCTTCAATGACGAAGTTGGTGTCCTGAGACTTTAATTCTTTCGGGAGTTTCGATGGAGATATAGTCTCCTTCTTTTACATTTCTGATTTTATCCGCCAGGATTGTGGCTTCAAACTTTACTGTTTTTCAGATAACTGGCTAAAGTGGAGCCGTCCTGTACAGGTTTATGTTCATCTCCGTTTATAAATAACTTGATATCTGTTAAAGCATCTTCAATTTGATTGCCTGTGCTTTCTAAAGAGGTGCTTAATGCGGCTTCCATAGGGACTATGCTGCCACTTTGCGTCGGAGGTCTCCAATTTCCGTGCTTCGCTTTGAAAAAGGTTCCGCTTCGTTCGTACTTTCACTTGTTGGAAGCGCTGTTCCATCTGTACTTTCATCAGTAGAAAGCACTGTCTCGTCCATGTTTGTGTTCTCTAAAAGCGCTGTCCCGTTGCTGCTGCCTGCTGCGTTCGCAAAAGGAAAAACCCTTGCCAAAACCATCACAAGAGCAAGCAAGAGGGATAAAAATCTGTCTCTTTGCTTTCATGTTCTTCTTCTCCTCAAAAAAACAAAAAAATTAAATATATTTACGATTAGTTACTTTAACATATAGATTCAATATTTTTCAACATAAAGAAAAGAATATTGTAGAATAAAAAAATTATCATAGAAGAAATTGATTTAATAACAATGGATTATAATTTTTTTATAATTCTTCTTCAATTCGCCATAGTGTGATTTCTCTATTTATGAAAAAGGAGAAAAATAATTCGAGAGAATAGAGAAGAAAAAAATGCATTCCGACTTTATGGATATTCAGTTTAAATCGTGCTACCATTTGTACGTATCTTGCTGATAGAGAGAGGGATAAGCTATGGGTAAAAAGCTAAAATATATTGTCGGCATTTTGATTATCGGCGTACTGCTGTTTTTCGTGTTTTTGCGGCTTACAAAGCCGAAGGAAGAGGTGGAAGCAAAAGCGCTGCCGACTGTCACGACCATTTCCATGGAAAAAGGAAATATTTCCGTAAAAGAAGAGCTTCTCGGAGAGATTTCCGCGAACGAGCAGTTCGTTTTAATCAGTAAGATTTCCGGAGAGGTTTTGGAGATTTATAAGGAAAATGGAGCGGAAGTCAAAAAAAGGGAGAAAAGATTGCTCTTTTAGATAATCAAAAGCAGATTGATGCGGCGAAGTACAGTCTGGAGCAGGCGAGGGCTCAGGCAGCAGGTGGCGTCGGACAGCCGGGACAGGCTGGCAGCACTTAGGGATTCGGGCGATATTTCCGTACAGGATTTTGAAACGGCGAATGCACAGGCGAAGGCTATGGATGCACAGGTCAAGGCGGCTAAGCTGAATTATGACACACAGCTTGAGTTTGCATCGATTACTGCGCCGGCAGACGGCATTTTACAAAACAGCATCCTGGTGCAGGGCGCCTTTGTTCCGCAAGGAACACAGCTTGGCACGCTTATGGGATCCGGTGCACAGCAGCTGAACTTCTTCGTTACGGAAGAGTTGGTAAAAAAACTGCAGCTTGGGCAGGGAGTCGTTGTGGAAAAGGGAAAGGAGAGCCATACCGGTTCCATCACGGAGATTTCTTCTGTCCTGGTTCCGCAGACCGGACTCTATCCGGTTAAGGCGAGCGTGGAAAACACAGCTTTTCCGGAGGGCTCCAAGGTGAAGCTGAGTCTCATAAAGGACAGTCGCTCCGATGTGGAGACCCTTCCTGTTAATGTGATTTATTACGAAAATGAAGAGGCCTTTTGTTTACATTTTTTTGAGAGGACAGAGGGAGAGGAAGGGGTTCTTCGTAAGAAAAAAAGTTGGAGCTTGGGCTTATGGGAGAGGAGAAGGTCGAGATTCTTTCCGGTTTAAGTCCGGATGACCAAGTGGTTTCTTCCTGGAATAATGAGATGTATGACGGAGCCAAGGTGAGATTACAGTCTGAATCCGGAAAAGCAGGGCAGACAAAAGATGAACCGGTGCAAAAAGAGTCTGTAACAGAAAGCACAAAAGAGTCTGTAAAAAGAAGAAAAAGGGGTAGAAGCGGATGATATCGATTACGAAAATTGGTTCTACGCCGCCCGGTTTCGACTTTCCTTGCGGTGCTTTCACTCGTGTTTTTTTGGCTTTATCGCCTTTTACGACCATGAAGATGGAATTGCTCCCGGACATGAATTTTCCATACATGATTGTTACCACCGTTTATCCCGGGGCTTCTCCCGAGGATGTGGATGAGCTTATTTCCAAACCGGTTGAAGAAGAGGTTTCTCTCCTTTCCAATGTGCAGGAGGTGCAATCCCGTTCCATGGAAAATCTTTCCATGGTCATCATTCGCTACCGTTACGGCACAAACATGGATAAAGCCTATGACAATTTAAAAAAGAAGCTGGATGTTTTAAAGGCGAGTCTTCCGGAAGAGGCGGAAGATCCCGAATATATAGAATTTGACATCAATGCACAGCCCGGCATGGTTCTTGCCGTTTCGGATAAGACGAAGGGGAATCTCTATAATTATGTGCAAAACAGGATAGAACCCGAGATGGAGAAGCTTTCTTCGGTTGCGTCCATTTCTTTGTCCGGCGGTCAGGCGGAGTATGTGCGTGTGGAGCTGTCGGAGGAGAAGCTTGCCCAGTATCATTTGACTATGGAAAATATTATCCAGATGATCAAAGCTTCCGACTTTACCTATCCTGCGGGAAAGACAAACTACGGGAAGCAAAATCTGTCCCTTAGCGTATCACAGGATTATTCCACGATTGAGAAATTAAAGAACCTGCCTCTTACCACGGGCACCGGCAGTACTTTATACTTAAGGGATCTTGCGACTGTGGGTTCAGCGCTGGAAGAAGAGAACAGCATCGGACGATATAATGGGGAAAATACCGTCAGCCTAAGTTTAACGAAGTCGCAGGCTGACTCGGATATAGGGATGAGCCAGGATGTAAAAGCGGTCATCAAGGACTTGGAAGCGCGGAATCCGAATCTTTCCATCCATATTATTCAGGACAATGCAGAAAGCATTAAGTCCTCTCTTTCCAGTGTTTTTCAGACCATGATTATGGCGGTGGTCATTTCCATGGCGATTATTTTCTTTTTTTTCGGAGACTGGAAGGCCTCTCTTATTGTGGGATCTTCCATACCGATGGCAATTCTCGGTGCCATCGTCTTTATGTATGCCATGGGCTACAGCATGAATATGCTGACTCTGTCCGCTTTGGTACTGGGTGTGGGCATGATGGTGGATAATTCCATCGTTGTTTTGGAGGCGTCTTTCCGTGCAATGGACGAGGTTCAGGAGGAAAGAAGGTCGAGGAGGGAAGCGGCGATTTCCGCAGTACGGATTGTCGGAGCCTCGGTCTTCGGTTCCACCCTCACCACCTGTGTGGTTTTCCTCCCGCTCGGCTTTTTAAAGGGAATTTCGGGACAGTATTTTAAGCCGCTGGGCTTTACGATTGTCTTTTGTATGCTGGCATCCTTTCTTTCCGCAATTACGATTGTCCCGCTCTGCTTTACTCTCTATAAACCGAAGGAAAATGAGAAGGCGGTGGCTTATAGAGCCGTACGGAGCTTGCAAGATTCGTATAGAGAGCTGATAGGCTTTTTACGGCATAAGAAGCCGGTGGTTTTGGGAACCTTTCTTATCCTTCTTTTGTCTCTGTTTCTTGCGACGCAGATTAAGTCTGAGCTGATGCCGGAGATTGACAGTGCAACCGTACAGATTTCCATTACCCAAAAGCCCGGTTTAAATACGGAAGAAAAAAAGAAGACGATTTTGGAAATAGAGGACATAGTGTCGAAGGATCCGGATGTGGAACGCTATACCACCATTTCCGGAGGGGGAGAAGGGTTTTCCGCCTTGTACGGATCAAACGGCATGAGTACCGTGACGGCGTATCTGAAGAAGAAACGCTCCATGTCTACAAAAGAAAAGGCAAAGGCTTGGGAGAAACTCTTGGAAACAAGACCGAATGAAGTGATTTCGGTAAAATCCGTAAGTGATGCGAATTTCGGGGCAAGTGATGAGGATGTCAAGACAACGGAGGGCTATGAGGTCACTTTAAAAGGATCGGACTTGGATATTCTACGAGAAAAGAGCAATGCTATTGTTACGGAAATGCAGAAAATGGATAGCCTTACCGGAATTCATTCCAGTTTGGAAAATGCTGCTCCGCTTTTAAAGGTGGAGGTCGATCCTTTAAAGGCTGCGGCAGAGGGTCTAAGCCCCGTTATGGTCGGACAAAGCCTGAATACGATTTTAGCCGGAAAAGCAGTTATGAAAATGGACTTAAACGGAGAAAAGGCGGATGTTCGGGTGGTATATCCGAAGGATAGCTACGATACGCTGGAAAAGCTGAAGAATATTCGTTTTTCCACACCAAGTGGCGGTATCGTTTCCTTAGACAGTATCGCTACTGTCAAATTCACGGATTCCCCAGCAAGTATTCTTAGGGAAGATAAGAAATACCAGGTGAGCATCTCTGCACACTATACGGAAAAGGCGGATAAAAATACGAAGAAGGAAGTGGATAAGCTCGTGGACTCGTATCTTGGAGAGGATTTGCAGATATCCGAGAGCATAAGGACACAAAATATGAGAGAAGAGTTTACCGACCTCTTCCGCTCCATTGCGATTGCAGTCTTTTCTGGTCTTTGTTGTCATGGCGGGACAGTTTCGAGTCCTTACGATTTCAGCTTCATGGTTATGACTACAGTGCCTTTCGCTATGATTGGTTCTTTCGGACTGCTCTGGCTCTTTGATGCGACCATTTCCATGACATCTCTTCTCGGCTTTTTAATGCTGGTCGGGACAGTAGTAAACAACGGAATTCTCTACGTGGATACCGTAAATCAATATCGAGAGGAAATGCCGCTTGAAAAAGCCATAGTGGAAGCCGGAGCAACAAGACTCCGTCCCATCCTCATGACGACTCTTACGACTGTCCTTTCCATGGTGCCGATGGCGATGGCTATCGGGGAAAACGGAAAACTTATGCAGGGCTTAGCCCTTGTTGATGTGGGAGGACTCGCTGCGTCCACTCTGCTTGCGCTTCTCCTCCTTCCGGTGTATTACAGGATTATGTACGGGCGGAAGAAAACACCAAATATTCACAGTAATGCCATAGAAATGTAAAAAGTAAGATGAAACTGTATGCTATAGTAGAGGGCGACAGAGTGGAGTTTCCTTTCAGGTAAAGAGTTTAGATACGAGAGACACTTTAGTTGAATTAAGAAGCAATTCTGTTTAGTGAATGAATGTATCTTGGTTTTTTGGAGGATAAAATGAAGAAAAAGGGTCTGATTTTACCGATTTCCTGCATTGTTGCGAGCATGGCGTTTACGCCTTCCTTTGCGGCAGGGACGTTACGGTTTTTCGGAGAATGTGGATACGGCACCGATGCAGACTTCCTATGAGAGGGAGAGAACTGCGGAGGAATGGGCAAGTCTTCGGGATAATACGATTTCCTGGGAGGAAATCGATGCTTTGGTGCATGAGTACAATCCTACGGTTTCTTCTCTTTGGATTAATTTTCGTGACAGTGACCGTAGAGGTTCTTACAATATTGATGTGGAATCAGCTCGCTCTGCGATAGAAGACGCTTATGAGAAAGCGCTTCTTGCCGCAAATGGAAATGCGGTTCAGGAAGCCTTGGCAGAGTTACAGTATCAGAGTAACAGCAATACCTTTTCTGCCGATGCAGTGGCACAAAACAGCGATAGGGAGCTTGCGAAGCTTTCCATAGAACAGACGGAAAAGAATACGATAGAAACGATTAAGAAGTCCTTTATCAGTAGAGAGAACGGCATCTTACAAAGACAGATTGATGCCTTCAATCTGGAAGATGCACGGAGTGAGAAGGAAACGGCCGAGAGAAAGAAGGCGGTCGGACAGGCTACGGAAATCGATGTTTTAACGGCTAAAGCTGCAGCGGATCAGGCGGAGCTTCAGTTAATGGGTGATGACAGTACCGTGAAGAAGACGTCCGAGCTTTTACAGGTGAGTCTAGGTTGGAAGGTGAATGCCGAGCCCGTTTTCCCGACGATTCCTGAGACGGCAAGAGAGAGCATCGAGCAGATATCCCTTTCCGAAGACACGAAGAAGGCGGTAGACAATAATTTGAGTCTGCAAATCAACGAAAGAAAGTTGAATCTTTCCGAGGGGGAAGCCAATAGAGAGAACTTATCCAAAAGAATAGAGAATCAGAAGGAAAAGATTCAGTCGGATCTGCTTTCCCGCTATCAGAGCTTAAAGCAGGCACTGGACGCGCAGGCACAGGCTGTTTTACAGGAAGAAAATGCGAGAAAAAACTACGAAAAGGCGGAGCGAAGCTTGCAGCTTGGGACAATCAGCGTAAAAGCAAGAAATAAGGCGAAAAACGCCTATACCATTGCTGGCTTACAGAAGAAGCAGGCGGATTTAAAAGCTTACGGAAGAATATCTTGATTATCGTGCAGGGAGTGAGCGGACTTGCCACTGCGGAGTAGAGTAGTATAGGAAGAAGACCCTAGTAAAGAATTGTATAGATGAGACAAGTGTGTATAAAATAAGCTCGAATACAATCAGCATAAATACACTGAGCATAAACACAATTAGTAAAAAATGCGTATAAACACAATGCGTATAAACACAATGCGTATAAACACAATGCGTATAAACACAATGCGTATAAATACAATGCGTATAAATACAATGAGTGGAAAAAAGATGAATAAAAATACAATGAGCGGAAATGAAAAGTGTGCGTATAAGGCTGAATCAAAATGGAAGAATGGAATAGAGAAGAAGGCTTTGATAGCACTTTGTTCCTTCTCTCTGCTTTCTCTCTCCGCTTTTCCCTCTTTTGCGGAGAATGCCAATAATAATGTAGAGAGCGGTACAAACAATACTGTAAGCGGCGATGCAAATGCTTGGAATCTGGAAGACAACAGCATTTCTTTTTTTGAGGTTCCGGAGCTGGTGAATCACTACAGCAGTATAGCGGAGATGGAAAAGGATCTGATTTCCCAAAGCACGAAGGGAATGGAGGGGGTAAAATCTGCTGTAAAGGAGCAGAAGGCGGATATTGTAGATGCTCTTTCCGACAATATTTCCCTCCTGAAGGATCAAAGGGACAATACAGAAGATAAGACTGTAAAGGAAGCACTCGGAAAAGAGATTGCAAAGCTGGAGAAGGTCAAGAACAGTAAGAAGATTCTTCCCGGACTGGACAGCAGCTTGGTCGAGGCAAATTATGCTTTAACGGAGCTTGCAAAGACGGATAAGGAGATGACGAAAGCGGAAAAGAAGACGGAAAAGTCTATTCGTTCTCAGTTTCTGACCGGAAAGGCTCTGCTCTCCGATGCGATGCAGAATCTTCTTTTCAGCTATGCACAGACGGAAAATACTCGTAAGATGCTGGAAAAAGCGGGTAAGTCTTATGCAGAGAAGTCTGAACAAGGTAAGAAAAGAAGAGAGCCTTGGAAAGGCGACCGGAAATGATGTTGCGGCAGCGGAACTTTCCTTAAAATCGGCTGAAGCGGATCTTAATAAGCTAAGAGACGGACTGGACACGATGAAGAGAAACATCGGCTTAAGTCTGGGCTGGCACATGAATACCTATCAGAATATAACGATAGAAGGCATTCCGGATTTTTCGAGAGATTATCTAAACGGAAGGAATCAGGAAACAGACTATCAAGCTGTGTTTGGCAAGAAACAGTGAATATGGAGAAATTCTTCGAGAAAAAGAGAAGAATATCACCGGTTGGACCGAGAAGAAACAAAAGGAAAGAGAAAAGTCGGAAGAGATTCGCAGTGCTGTGGAGGCTTTATGGGCAACGGTGGAAGAAAAGGGGCTTGCCTTAAAGATGGCGGAAACAAACGCGTCTCTTTCTCGATTAAAGAAGGACAGAGCTGCTCGGATGGAAGCGCAAGGACTTATTAGCAGAGTTGATGCGGAAGGCATGGAGCTGGATGCTCTGTCTTCTGAGAATGTGTATGAAAATGCCCGTTTGGACTATAATCAAGCGGTTTTTCGCTATGAAGAAGCGGTGAATAAGGGAATTCTGAGTTTAGAATAGGGAACAAAGAATAAAAGAAAAAAAGAATGAGGGAATTGTTAGTTTAAAAAAGCGATGAAGAAGAAAATTTCGTAATTCAGAACAGAAAGCAGAGAAGAATGGAAAAAGAGCTTTGGAAAAAGAAGAGAAGGGAAAAAGGGAGGACAGCTTTGGAATAAAGTAAAACGAGGCTTTCTTTCCGTTTCATCGAAAGAGCGGAAAGAGAAGGATAGAAGGGATGAGCGTGCCGAACATGTTTTTGTAGTGCCTTGCTACGGAAAGTCCCCTTATCTGGAAACGATGCTCCGGTCTTTACTTGCGCAGAAAAAAAGTCACCCTATCTACCTCTGTACTTCCACAGAAAGTTCCTTTTTACAGGAGCTTGCAAGAAATATCATCTGCCCCTCTATATTCGAAGAAAAAGAGCCTTCCTTGGCAAAAGGACTGGAATTTTGCTTTGGAGATCGGCAGGAAGAGAGGAAACTTGTGACGATTGCGCATCAGGATGACTGCTACCATGAGGACTATAGCCTTGCAGTCTGCCATGCGTACCGGAGCTTTCCCGGACGGAAGCCTGATATTTTACCCAGGCAGAGGATATCAATGCCGAAGGAGAAAAAAATCCCGAATGTTTCCGAAAAAATCAAAAGATTGCTTCGCCTGCCCTACTGCTTTACGAAAAAGACAAATGAGCTACCCTATAAACTCTTACCGCTTTCCTTCGGAAATGCCATTCCCTGCCCAAGCTGTACCTATGTGATGGACAAAAGACCCGGAATTTCTTTTTGACAATAAGAGTAAATTTGTAACAGACTGGCGGGCCTTTCTCCGACTGGCAAAAGGAGAAGGAAGATTTTTATATGTGAAAAAGCCCTTGTTGTACTATCGAAGACATCCCTTCTCGGAGACCCGAAAGCAGATGAAGGACAATCGGAGAAGAAAAGAAGAACGGGAGGTATTACAGAGCATACACGGGAAGCTCTTAGGCGGAATCCTTTCCTTCGTCTATTCCGCATCGTCCTTCTTTGCTTGATAGATATAAATAAAATAGGACTGTAAAAAAATCAAAATAATAAAGTGATTTTTGCAATATAGGTCTGAATGCGGGGTAGTCTGAGCCCGTCGGTACTTGCGAAAAAAACAAGAGAAACGCAGTTTTTCGCTTAGTATCCGTTACGTGGCGAAGCTAGCGAAGCGTGCCCAAGTTCAGACCTATATTGCTTAGAAAAATATTTTTGATTTTTACAGCCCTATTTTACAATCTCTCTCATCATGCTGAACTGATCCATGGGATAGTTCTTCAGATTGTCCAATACCTTTCTGGTATCCGCTTCTTCCATCAGGCTTTCTCTAGCCTTCTTAATCTCACTTTCCGCCTTATGTCTGGAAGGTCCGCCCACACAGCCGCCTTCGCAAGCCATGCCTTCGATAAAATCCTCCGGAAGCTTGCCGACCTTTAAAAGGGAAAGTGCAGTGACACAGGCTTTCCCGCCGGAGCAGGCACGAAGCTTAATATCGGTGGTATCTTCGCCTCTTTCCCGCATGCATTCCATAACGGCATTGGCAACACCGCCGGAGCTTGCAAAAGCCCTTACCCCAGAGGAGGCTTCCTGATATGCCTTTACTTCCGGCTCCATGCTGATGTCTTTGGAACGTAACAAGGAAGTAAATTCTCCGAAGGAGAGTACATAATCCGCATTTCCTTCGATTCCCATCTCTTGTGACTCCGACTTCTTTGCCATGCAGGGTCCGATAAAGACGGTGATACAACCCGGATGAGTCGCTTTTAAGTAGCGGGAAACGGCTGCCATGGGAGAAATAGTTTGGGACATATTTTCATGATACTGATCCGGAAAATGTCTCTTTAAAAGGTGGATAAATGCCGGGCAGCAGGAGGTAGTCATCTTCTTTCCTTCTTTTCTGGCTTCCGACCACTCAAGAGCCTCGTAAGCTGCCGTCATGTCTCCGCCCAGTCCTACTTCCACCATATCGGTAAAGCCCAGCTTCTTTAAAGCGGTTCGGATAGAGCCCATGGAAATGTCTTTTCCGAACTGCCCTTCCGTTGCCGGAGCACACATCGCAAAGACTTCTTTTCCTGCCTGAATTGCTTCAATAACATTCAGAATATAGGTTTTTTTGTGGAAATGGCACCGAAGGGGCAGGAGTGTACACACTGTCCGCAGCGGATACAGCGCTCATCATCGATAACACAAAGTCCGTTCTCATCATAGGTAATGGCATTGACCGGACAGGCCTTTTTACAGGGACGGGTGAGTTGCGCAATAGCACTGTAGGGACAGGCCGAGGCACAGAGCCCGCACTCTTTACATTTCATCGGATCAATGTGTGCACGCTGGTCGGTCATGGTGATGGCGCCGAAATGACAGCTGTTTTGGCAGGCTTTTGCCCGAGACACAGACGGCAGTTGTCCGTTACAGAGTAGGAAGAAATGGGACACTCTTCACAAGCCGGGTCGATAACCTGGATAACATTGTTTGACTGCCTGTGCGGATTCGCATTTTCATTGCAGGCCAGACGCACTCTCCTACGCAGTATTTCTCTTTCCTTGTATACGCAGCAGCGGAAGATTGCCTTCGGTCCCGGAGAAATCTCCCGAATCAGCTTTTCTGTACTCTCTTGATTAACGTTGTTTTCCCATGCAAGTCTTGCAAGACCTTCAATTACCCTGTGTTTCAGGGGGATAAAACCCTTATCATTGGTTACCATAGCGTTTCTCCTTATAAACCATAGACTCTGCTCTTTCAGGGGCGCACCCTGTCAACTCGGAGGTAGTATAACATATTTTTTTAACAAAGTGTTGTTCTTTTTTCGAAAATGCCTTTCCGCGCTTATCCAAGACCTGCAGACAGCCGATAAACAATTGCAGGGATGTTTTTTTGTTCGCGTGCAATGATTTAGAAAAAGAGATATGGCTGAGTGAAGCGAAGTCTCTTGTGAATTAGTGTATGAGAGGGAGAGCTTATGTCGCTAATGGATATTATTTTCGGAGAATCCGAAGAGGGCAGTCCTCTGAGTGAAGAGGAGATGATTTTTAAAACCGGTACGTGTTCTTGGCGTAACAGGGGAAAAAAATTACAACCGTGAGCATCGGAGAAAGCACTGGATATCGTACAGGAAAAGGAAGAAGGACTGATTCGTTTGGTTCAGCGAAATGAGGAGGAATGAGGAGATACGAAGCCTTATGAGCTGTCCTTATCCTCAAAATGCGGATGCCAGAAAAGAGCTTGTGGATATGATGACATCCGTAAAGCTCGATATTGCCAATGCTTATCTAACGGGAAGAGAGTGTATTCGAATTCCAAGAAGTAAATACGAACTTTTTATTTACATGAGAAGACGTCCTACGATTCCGATTGATATGAATAAATTAAGCAGAGAATTGTCTTCCGGTGAGTCACGGGAAAATGTGGGGATGTTCCGCTCCTTTATGGAAAAAAACCCGCGTTTAAATATTTATGCGTCAGTGGATTCTCTTGCCATGGATACGGCTTATCGTATTTTGAAACAGGAGTTTAAGGCCTTGAGCAATGTGCGCTTTATTCCGCTGGATAATCCGAAGAAAAAGGAAATCAGCTGGGATGATCCGCGGATTCAGGAGAGTTTACGTTATACCCCGAACGTCGCCTCTATCGGACTGGGAATAAGCGGTGGGGAAAAGCCGCAATATGGTCTGGAACTTCTGAATGAGGACATTACTTCCGTAGTGATGAAGGCCTCCTTATTGGGGCACCACAGTTGCAATATTCGTGAATGTATGATTGATGCCCAAGCGGTGGGCCATGCTAAAAGCGATGTGGGAGCTGGGGACAAAGCGGGGAAAGAGCCCCGAATTCATTCAGAAAACAATAGAGGACTTGGCTTTTGAAGATGCCTGTTATCGTATTTCGGAGAGCAGTGCGAGGGCCATTATCGAGCATGCACGGCAAAGAGGTTTTTGTGAAGGGGAGGACATCGGACTGATTCGGGTTCCTGTTTTGGATAGATCGTTACTCTTAAATCTGTTCAGGCAGGCGGATGACGGTTTCTTGGTCTATGAGGAGTCGAAAGGCTTTCAATATTATAAGGATGTGACCGGGAAGCTGGTCATTCAGTTTGGATGGACAAAGGACGGCTTTTGGTATATAGCTCCTCCGGATAAGGGGGAGCGTGAAATTCGTGCGGATGCGGCTCAGGTTATGCTGGAAGGAAAATATCTGAAAGCCTTACAAAAAATTTTGAAATCCAATCGAAATCGTTCTGTAAGCGGTGCTTTTGCAAAGCTCAGAGAATTTATTGAATCCTATCAGAAACTGGGTATGGGACTAAATGAGCAGCAGGAATGTATCCGTACCGCAAGAGATTATTTCGAAGGAGAGGATATGGAAGAAATCATGATGGTAATCGAGGAGATATTGTCTACACACTCTTTGTATGAAAACTTCGGTTTCTAGATTTTTTAAGGTGATGCAGGAAAGAACGGCATCACCTTTTTAAAGAGAGTGGAAATTCGCTTTACTCAGGTGGAAAGGGCATTATGAAGGAAGAACGAAAGAAAATCATTTCTTTAATTTCCGTGGGAGCGGTGCTTCTTTTCCTTGTGGTGGCCTATTTTACAACGACAGAGGATACGGTGCAGGAAAGTTTTTGGTCTTTACTTCCTCCGCTGATAGCGATTGTGCTTGCGCTCGGTACGAAGGAAGTGTACAGCTCCCTTTTTATAGGCATTCTCTCAGGAGGACTGCTCTTTAGCGGATTCAGTTTTGAGGGAAGTATCCGGCATATTTTTATGGACAGCATTATTCCTGTGCTCAGTACCTCCGCCAATGTGGGAATCATTTGTTTTCTTGTGATTCTGGGAATGATGGTACAGTTAATCAATAAGACAGGGAGGCTCTCGAGCCTTTGGAGAATGGACCAAGGGCGTGATTGAGACAGAAGCGGAGCCATGCTTGCTACAGTGGCGCTAGGCTGTCTCATCTTTATTGACGACTATTTTAACTGTCTTACCCTAGGGATCGGTCATGCGGTACTGTAACGGACAAACACAGAATCAGCAGAGCGAAGCTTGCTTATATTATTGATACCACGGCAGCGCCTATATGTATCATTGCTCCCATTTCCTCTGAGCCGCAGCTGTTTCCGGTTTTTGTGGAAGGGAGGATGGGATGAAGATTTTTTTGGAGACCATTCCTTATAATTTTTACGCTTTGCTTTCTATTTGTATGATGCTCTTCCTTATTATATTGAAGGTGGATTTTGCTTCGATGTGGGTTCACGAAAGGAATGCGGAGGAAAAAGGAGATTTATTTACAACTGCGGAAAGACCTTACGGAGATGGGGAAGAGGATAAAGGGAAAACAGGAAGCATTCCGGATATGCTTGTTCCCATTTTTTTACTTATTCTATCCTGTATTATCGGCTTGATTTATTCCGGCGGCTTCTTTGCGGGGGCTGATTTTATCACTGCTTTTTCCCATTCCGATGCACCTACCGGTTTGGTACTCGGTTCTTTTATGGCACTTGTAATCAGCCTCATCTATTATTTATCAAAAAAAGCCATTTCTTTTCAAGAAGCGATGAACTGCCTGCCCGAGGGCTTTAGGCAAATGGTACCTGCAATCCTGATTCTTACCTTTGCTTGGAGCTTAAAAGCTATGACAGACAGCCTTGGCGCAAAGGAGTTCGTTTCTGAACTGGTGGAAGGAAGAGCGGACACTATGCTTTCTTTCCTTCCGAGCTTTGTATTTCTTATCGCCGTAGGGCTCTCTTTTGCAACAGGAACTTCATGGGGAACATTCGGTATCTTGATTCCTATTGTGGTGGGGGTTTTTGATAAATCGGATTACAACATGATGATTATTTCTATTTGCTTCCTGTATGGCGGGAGCGGTTTGCGGAGATCACTGTTCTCCTATTTCCGATACGACGATTATGTCTTCAGCGGGAGCTCAGTGCGTGCATTTGAACCATGTTAGTACGCAGCTTCCTTATGCCATTTTGGTAGCCTTGGTATCCTTTTTTTGCCTATATTATGGCAGGGGTTTATAAAAATCCGTGGGTCTCCTTTTCGGCGGCTGCCATTCTGCTTTTCATTCTATTGCAAATAAAACATATTCAGATAGCGAGAGAGAGAGGAAAGACAGAGAAGAAAAAGAAGGGTATTACGTTAGAACTCTGCGACAGGTACGATCAACTTGAAGAATGGAATAAACCGGAAACATGAAATGGGATAAAATATTAAATAAAATAAAAAAATATCAAATATTTTATTTATTCATTAAAAACGCCTTAAGTAGTTTTTTGAAACTGCTTAGGGCGTTTTTGAAAACTACATATCTTAAAAAAATATTTCATTGATTTTTAATTATATAGACCATTATAGTATATCTGCCAAATAGTTAAATATATTTTATCTTTTTCCGGAAGAGAGAACACTGCTGACCGAAGTATAGGAAAGAAAAAAATCGGTTATTCGTTACTCCCTAAATCATCCGGAATATAGTGAAAAGGAGAACAAATGGAATTCGAGAGATTAAAAGAGATTATTGTAGACACTTTGGCTTGTGATGAGGAGAAGGTTACTTTAGATGCGGACATGGAGAAGGACACGGAAATTGATTCCCTTTCCTTGGTGGAGCTCCACATGGCTTTTAGAGGATGAGCTGTCTGAGACCATTCCGGACGGAGAAATCGGAAAGCTGCATACCGTAAAGGACATTCTCGATTATGTAAACAGTATAAAGGGCTAAGCGGCTAGGGCAAGAAACTTTTATGAATAGCCGGATTTCATGTTGAAGAACAGTTCAGGAGGGAGTATGCAGTCACCGATTAAAACCTTGGTAGATATGGTGAAGGACAGAGTTTAAAGCAAAAAGCACTTTCCGATAGAGTGGGCAGTACAGCGCCGATAAAAATCCCTTCTGCCTTTATTGCCTGTAAAAGAGTGTGGAAGAAGGGCGCTTCGCGCTCGCTGGGAGGAGCATCTTTTCGTATGTCCTCACTGCGGAAGCTATGCGGCGGTTGGCGCTTATTACCGTTTGGAAAAAGCTTTATGATTCAGGGAACTTTTTCAGGAATTGGATAAGGATATTGCAGTAAAGGGATCCCTTGGATTTTTCCGGACTATAAAGAGAAGGTAAAGGAACTGGAAAAAAAGACCGGCTAAAAAGAAGCAGTAGTTTCTTCCAAAGGAAAAAAATCGGAGGCATTCCTGTGGTAGCTTTGGTCATGGACAACCGTTTTTTTGATGGGGTCCATGTCTCAAGCAGTCGGCGAGAAAAAAATTACAAGGGGAATTGAAGAAGCGGATAGACTTCGTTGTCCTCTTATTATTTTTTTCGGCATCCGGTGGAACAAGGATGCAGGAGGAATCTTCAGCCTTATGCAGATGGCGAAAACCTCTGCGGCAGTGGAATTGTTTTCCGAGCACGGCGGACTCTTTATCAGCGTTTTAACCCATCCTACGACAGGAGGGGTTACGGCGAGCTTCGCCACTTTAGGAGATATTACCTTGGCGGAGCCGGGAGCACTCATCGGCTTTGCGGGACCGCGCGTCATTGAGCAAACCATCAATCGTAAGCTTCCGAAGGGATTCCAAAGGGCGGAATATCTGGAACAGCATGGCTTTGTCGATGCTATTGTGGAACGAAAAAATATGAGAGAGAGTTTAATGCAGATTCTTTCTCTTCATCAGGAGTAGAAACAGCGGTATTGTTTAGCCTTTTAAAGGATTTTGTTCGCAAAGCGTGAGGTTTTTGCCGGAAGCGGAAAGGAAGAATATGAGTCAGGAATTAGCGGAAAAGAAAGCGTTGGAGCCGGGGGAGAAGGTTTTCCTTGCCCGTCATCCCAAAAGACCGCATATTGAGGATTTTATTTCCCATATCTTTACGGATTTTTTTGAGCAAAAGGGAGACCACCTCTATGATGAAGACCGCTCTATTTACGGAGGAATTGCTCGATTTTCACGGAAAGCCGGTGACGGTGCTCGGTCATAAAAAAGGGAAGGGCATGGAGGAAAATATCGCCTGCAACTTCGGCATGCCCTGCCCGGAAGGCTATCGTAAAGCAAAGAGACTGATGGAACAGGCGGAAAAGTTTCATCGTCCGATTATCACCTTCATTGATACGCCGGGAGCTTATCCCGGACTGGAAGCGGAGGAGCACGGACAGGGTGAAGCGATTGCAAGGAATCTTGCTTTTATGAGTTCTCTTCATGTTCCAATTATCAGTGTTATCAGCGGAGAAGGAAACTCCGGAGGGGCACTGGCCATCGGTGTCGCAAATAAGATTCTTATGCTGGAAAATGCCATTTACTCCGTATTAAGCCCGGAGGGCTTTGCGACCATTCTTTGGAAAGACAGCTCGAAAGCGGGAGAGGCGGCAAAGGTGATGAAACTTACTGCGGAGGACTTAAAGGAAGCCGGCGTTTGCGATGCTATCGTGCCGGAAGTCCCGGGCGGTGCTCAAGAAGATCCGAGGCTTTGTTTTTGGAACTGGAAAAAGCACTGGAAAGTCCTTTCTTCCTATGAGGGAATGAGTCCCGGAGGAGATTCGTAAGGATAGACTTGAAATACAGAAACATCTAACAGCGGGCTATACAGTCGGAAATATCTAAATATAGGTATACAGTACAGAACTATCAAAAGCATAAATCAGGAATGAACTGCCATAGCAAATTAGAGGAGAAGAGCCGATGCACTTCGGATATCTTCTCGGTGAGAGAGTAAGCGAAAAACAATAGAAAAGCTAAATTAAGATTAAAAATAGTTTAAACAAATATAAAACAAAAAGAAATGAGGAAAGATGCAGGGGATTAAAAATAATCGGACTGGGCTCGGCACTTCCCGGACAGCGTGTCCATAATGATGATTTGGCCAAAATCATGGAGACCAGCGATGAGTGGATTTTCAGCAGGACAGGAATTCATGAGCGGCGCTTCTGCGAGAAAGAAGAAAGTGCGGCAACGCTTGCCATAAAGGCCGGAAAAGATGCACTGGAATCTTCCGGTATCTCCGCTTCGGATTTAGGGGTAATCCTTGTGGCGTCCATGTCACCGGATTTCACTGCCCCGAGTATGGCGGCCATTTTAGCAAAAGAGCTTTCTGCAGAAGAAGACTGCATTGCACTGGATATCAATGCAGCTTGCAGCGGCTTTGTCTACGGCTTGGAAGTGGCAAGAGGACTTCTTGCCTCCTCGGACAAAGAAAAGAGCTTTTGGTAGTCGGAACGGAGCAACTTTCCCGTCTTTTTGAAAATGGAAGACAGAACCACCTCCGTACTCTTCGGAGATGGAGCCGGAGCAGCTGTGGTAGAGGAAAGCAATACGGACTATGCTTCCTTTTTAGGGTTCCCATGAGGGATTTTTTTCCATCGTGTCTCCGTCTTTATATACCGGAGCCTTTGACGGCTTTTTATGAGGACAGGGACGGAGAATCCGGAGATACTCGGGCAGGGAGCAACGGAAGGAAAGCATGAGAAGATAGACCACCTTATGATGGACGGTAAATCGGTTTTCCTCTTTGCGATAGACATTATCCCAAAGGTGTATAGAGGGATTTTGAAAAAAACAGGGAGAACGCTTGGAAGAGATAGACCATGTAGTGTGTCATCAGGCCAATTCCCGCATTATTCGAAACGTCGTTCGTCACCTGAAAGCGAAGCCCTGAACAGTTTTTGAAGATATGGAGCTCTACGGCAATACATCAGGGGCGTCCATTCCATTTGCCTTAAAAGATATGGAAGAGCAGGGACTCTTGAAAGAAGGGGAGAAGCTCCTCCTCATTGGTTTCGGTGCGGGGCTGACCTTCGGTGCCGTGGAGATCGTTTATGGGAAAAGAAGTAGAGATAGATAATCGATATTAAGAGGAAAAGAGAGAATTGGTTCTTCTGCATCATTTGTTGAAAAGAGAAAAAAACGAAGGAGAAGAAGTGGCAAAAGGAGAAGAAGTGGGAAGAGAAGAAGTGACAAAGAGCAGAAGAAGTGGCAAAGAGAGAACCAAAGAGTAGAATCAGTAAAGAGTAGAATCAGTAAAGAATAGAATAAGTAAAGAACGGAAGAAGTAAAGAAATAGCAGATATCGAAGTACTAAGAATTAAGGAAGGGCTAAAAATGCGATTAAATGAGATGCTGGGGATTCGTTATCCGATTATCCAGGGAGGAATGGCGAATATTGCAACAGGAAGCTTTGCTGCCGCCTGTTCGGAAGCAGGTGCCTTAGGGCTTATCGGTACCGGAGGAATTCGTGAGGCGGAGGAACTCAGAAAAGAAATCCGGATTTTACGAGAAAGAACGGAAAAGCCCTTTGGCGTGAAACCTGATGCTGATGAATCCGGAAACGGAGAAGATGGTGCAAATCTGTATAGAGGAGAAAAGTACCTGTAGTCACGACAGGTGCAGGGAAATCCAGAATCTACATGGAGTGCTGAAGACAGCGGGCTGTAAAGTCATTCCGGTTGTAGCTGCGCCGATCCTTGCGGAAAGACTGGAGAAGCAGGGAGCGGATGCCGTGATTGCCGAGGGATGCGAGTCCGGAGGTCATGTCGGGGAAATGACGACGATGTGCTGGTGCCGCAGACGGTAGACAGTGTGAAAATCCCTGTCATCGCAGCAGGGAGGCGTTGCGGATAAGAGACAGCTAAAAGGCGGTTTTTGCACTGGGGAGCTGCCGGTGCGCAAATCGGAACCGCGCTACTTGCGGCGGAAAGAATGCCTATTCATGAGAATTACAAGGATGCGATTTTTAAAAGGCAAGAGGTTCAGACACTGTGGTTACCGGAAGAATCGCCGGGGTGCCGGTTCGAATCTTTAAAGAATCAGATGAGTAGAGAATACCTCAGGCAGGAGAAAGGCCGGAGCGGAGAAGATGGAACTCGAGAAGTTTACACTGGGCTCCCTCAGAAGAGCAGTCTTTGAAGGAGATACAAAAACCGGCTCCCTTATGGCGGGGACAGACCTGCGGACAGGTGGAAAAGAATCCGATCGGTTGCCGAGATTTCTGGCCGACATCTGCTCTGAAATAGAAGTTTTGATTTTTTTTGCTGTATTTCGTTATCTTTGCTGCTATCCCTCAACTCCTCTACTAAGAAAAAGCGTGCTGGAGGCCTCGGCACTTCAATGAATACAGAGCGAAGCGCAGTATGAATTTAGTACCGCTAAGGCCGAGAGCCGAGCGAAAGCGTCTTTTATGGGAGAGGGTAGAAGGGGAAAGCTAAAGAGGATGAAATCATGTGGGATATGCTCTACGAGGCAGAGAAAAGGGAAAGTAATGAGCAAACGGGCATTCTTATACGCCGGACAGGGCGCGCAGATAAAAGGGGATGGGAAAGGACTTTATATGAGGCTTTCCCTGCCTTTCGAAAAAGGCCTATGATGAGGCGGAACTGGACTTTTGATGTGAAAGGAGCTTTCTTCTTTGATCCGGAGGAGAAGCTGAATGAAACGCGCTTCACCCAGCCGGCGCTCGTTGCCTTTGCGACAGGGAATGACGGCTATACTTAGGAAAAAGGAATTCTTCCGGACTACTGCCTTGGGCTTTCTCTCGAGAGTATTCCGCGTTGGAAGCGGCAGGCGTTTTTTTCCGCAAAAACTGCCGTAGAGCTTGTGGCTTTTCGCGGGAAAGAAGATGGAAGAAGCCTCAAAAAGGAGTGGAGTCCTCGATGGCGGCTATTCTCGGGCTTTCCGAAGAGGAATTGGAGAAAATCGTGCTTTCTGCCGGCGGAGAGGTTTATCTTTGTAACCTGAACTGCCCCGGACAGATTGTTATCGGGGAGAAAAAAAGGCAGCTGTAGAGCGTGCGGCAAAAGCTCGCATTGGAATCCGCTGCGAAAAAAAGCGATTCCTTAAAGGTTTCAGCCCCTTCCATACGCCTTATATGGATAGTGCGGGAGAGGCTCTTGCAGAATATTTTCAAAAAATCAAGTGGCAGGAGCCGAAATGCAAGGTGCTTCACAATGTGCTGGGAAGAGAAAGAAAAGAAGGGGATCCTTCGATTCCGGAGCTTTTAAAGGAACAGGTGGCAAGGCCTGTGAGAATGGAAGAAAGCCTTAAGCGTTTGCTGGAACTCGGTGTAAGAGACTATATCGAAATCGGACCGGGAAAGACCGTATCGGGCTTTCTTAAAAAAAGTTGCGAAGGAACTGAGGAATCGAAGACTATAGAGTCGTCTCCCTGGAAACAAAAAGAAGATGTGGAGGCGTTCCTATCTACAGTGGAGTAAAAAGGCGGATTGGAATTTTGAGACTTTGTCTTTGGAAAAACAGAGAAAGGGAAGGATTGTGGAAAGAGAGACTTGTTTAATTACCGGAGCAAGTGGCGGAATCGGTTCCGCTATTGCTTTAAAAATGGCGGAGGAAGGCTATAATCTCGTCCTGCATTACGGGAAAAGAATAAAGAGGCGGCGGAGGAGCTTGCAAAGGAGATCAAAAGCTAAAGAATCCCGGAAGTCGGAGATTGCTTCTCCTCTCTGCGGATATTCGAAAGGAAGAGGAGGTCAATGCCCTTGTGGAAGAAGCTTTTAGCCGTTTTTCTTCCATAGAAGTCTTGGTGAACAATGCCGGCGTGACCAGGGATCAGCTTCTTTTGAAAATGACAGCGGAGGACTTTGACTGCGTAATCGAGAGCAATCTGCGAAGTGCCTTTCTTTTCTCCAAAGCGGTGTCAAAAGCATATGATTAAAAAAAGCGATATGGAAGAATAGTACAGATTTCCAGCGTGGTAGGGATACATGGAAACAGCGGACAGTGTAATTATGCGGCATCGAAAAGGCAGGGACTTATCGGATTTTTCGAAATCTCTCGCAAAGGAGCTTGCCGGACGAAATATTACGGTCAATGTCATTTGCCCCAGCTTTATTGATACCAAAATGACGGAGGTGTCTGCCTGAGGCAATGAAGGAAGCGCTTCTTTCTTCCATTCCGATGAAAAAGTTCGGTACAGGAGAAGATGTAGCCAATGCAGTAGCCTTTTTTGCAAAGAGAGTCTTCCTATATTACAGGGGAAAGTCTTCTTGTAGACGGCGGTATGGGGAATGTAGCCTGTCGGTATGTAAATAGAAACGAAAAATCTATTTTTCCTGAAAGAGGAGAGACGGAAAACAATCTCTACAGGGAATCAAGCAAAAATAGAGCAAAAGAATCATAGGGAGTGAAAATGGAAAAAGAGACGAGTGGTAGTGACAGGACTGGGGAACGGTGAACCCCGTCGGAAATACAGTGAAGAGAGCTGGAAGGGATTCGCGAAGGAAAGGTCGGCATCAGGGAAATCACTGCTTTGACAGCAGTGCCTTTTCCGTGCACCTTGCCGGAGAGTAAAGGATTTTCATCCGGAAACGGTCTTCGATAAAAGAGAATTAAAGCATATGGCGCGCTTCACGCAGTTTGCCATGATTGCTGCGGAAGAGGCGATGCTGGACAGCGGAATTTCCGGAACCCTCCGCCTGAAGAAATGGGTGTCATCGTTTCCAGCGGAATCGGCGGATTAAAGACTATAGAGGAAGAGCATACCAAGGGCGAAAAAGAGGCTTTGAAAGAGTGAGTCCCTTTCTTTATTCCGATGTCTATTTCCAATATGGCGGCAGGAAGATTGCCATTCGGCATAAGTTGAAGGGAATCTGTATTTGTCCCGGTCACGGCTTGTGCCGGCGGGATCAATGCGGTAGGCGATGCCTTTCATCGTATTCGGGACGGCTATGAAACCGCCATGCTTTGCGGCGGAACAGAGGCGGCTATCTCGGAGCTTGGAATCGGCGGATTTGCAACGATGAAGGCTCTTTCTCCGGCGACGGAAATAAACCGTGCTTCCATTCCTTTTGATAAGGAACGCTCCGGTTTTGTCATGGGAGAGGGCTCAGGGAATCCTCATTTTAGAGGAAAGAGAGCATGCCTTACAAAGAGGAGCGAAGATTTATGGCGAAATCGTAGGCTACGGGGCGAACTGTGATGCCTATCACATTACTTCACCCTCCCCCGGAGGAGAGGGCGCAGCTGCCTGCATGGAACTTGCCTTAAAAGATGCAGGAATTACATCTTCTGCAATTGATTACATCAATGCACACGGCACTTCCACTCATTTAAATGACCTCGGAGAGACGGCGGCGGTAAAGGCTGTTTTTAAGGAAAGAGCTTATTCCGTTCCTATTTCCTCCACAAAGTCCATGACAGGACACTTGCTTGGTGCAGCCGGAGCAGTAGAAGCGATTTTCTCCGTCCTTGCCCTTCGCGACGGCTTTTTGCCGGGAACGATGAACTATCAGGTAAAGGATGAAGAACTGGATCTGGACTATGTGCCAAATAAAGGGCGGGAGAAAGAGCTTCGCTATACTATGTCGAACTCTCTCGGCTTCGGAGGGCATAACGCTTGCCTTGTCTTTAAGAAATAGCAAAGGAAGTTATAAAAAAGGAGTAAATAGGAGGAAACGACCCTCTATACCCTTACGGGCAAAAGCGTTTGGAGGCCTCGGCACTTGATGAACACAAGCATAGCGAAGTGTGAATCTAGTACCGCTAGGCCGGAACCGAGCGAGAGCGTCTTTTGCCGGAAGGGCTAGGGGGCGTTTCCTCTAGAAGTACTTATGAAAGGAACGCACTATGCCAAAGTTAAATATAGAAGAAATCGAAGCAATCCTCCCGCACCGTTATCCGTTTTTACTGCTTGACAGTGTGGAGGACTACAACCCCGGGGAGTTTGCTGTTGCAAAAAAATGTGTTTCGGCGAATGAGCCGTTTTTCAGGGCATTTTCCAAAGTTCAAGGTAATGCCGGGGGTTTTAGTGGTGGAAGCTCTTGCGCAGACAGGGGCAGTAGCTCTTCTTTCTCTTCCGGAGCATAAAGGAAAGATTGCCCTCTTTGGAGGAATCAAGAACTGTAAGTTTAAGACTCCGGTTCGACCGGGAGATACGCTGGAGCTTAGTTGTCGTTTAACGAACAGAAAAGGTCCGATCGGGATAGGTGAAGCGGAAGCGAAGGTGAATGGAAAGACGGCTGTAAAGGCGGAGCTCAGCTTTGCTATCATGTAAATTGCGGTTTTGTCATACTAAGAAGTTCGGACCGATTCGAAAAGGAAATTATTTTTAATAATAGGAGCTGTTCGCATTCAATAAGCAGTATAATATTATTAAAAAAATATTAAAAAAAGAAAATATTGCTTTTTGAAAAATGAATATAAACATATGGATTAAATCATTTAATTAAAAACTCTTAAATATGAAGCTTCTGCTATTGGAAAAATCGTAATTTTTCTGTTAAAGTTGGATTGAAATAGAAAATTGCTTTTTATTTTAACAAAGTAAAAGTGCGTGATGACAATTTAATTTTTTTGAGAAAAAGAGAAACGTATGTTTAGTGATGCCATATTTGGTCTTTACGACAAATTTCGGATTTATTTTTTTATATGCAGGTATTTGCGAAGTTTGAAAAAAAGAGGCGAGTCTCACTACTGTAGAAAAGCTACAGCATAGAATGCATTAAGGCTCTGGGAGAGCCAACTGTGCAGGAGTTTGCCATCATGATGGGCATTTCCGCGCCGAATGCGGCCTACAAGGTCAATGCTCTTATTCAGAAGGGTTATATTGAGAAGATTCAGGATGAAAATGATCATCGTGAATTTCATCTTCGTCCCACAAAAGAAATTTTTGGGACTATTACGAGGTTTCTTTCCGCTATGTGAAGAAAGTAGAGGAGCGTTGCAAGAAACGCTTTACGAAGGAAGAAATGGAAAAGCTGGAAGAGATGATTCATATTATTACCACAGAACTGATGCCCGAATTGGATACGGCAAAATTTACCAAGGAAGGTGTAGAACGTCATATTAGTATTGGGGCTGAGGACTAAGTGAAAATCTCTGTCCGAAGCAGTGCGTTTTCAAAGGGCTTCAGGCTTGGATATTCCTGATTTGTATTGAAAGAGCATCCGATTGCGGATGCTCTTTTTATTCTTGCACTAAGACTTTTACCTGTGCTAATATAAGGCAGTATATGCCCTAAGGAAAAAAAGGCAAAATCTTTTGCAAAAGGAAGTACGAAATGAACAAGAAATTTAAGGCTACATTACAGTTATTGGGAGTCCTGATCCTGACTGCGGCGTTCTGCGTTCTCGGATATATGAACGCAAACAATATTAAGCTCGGTTTGGACTTAAACGGAGGTGTTTCCATCACTTACCAAACTGTGGACGAGAATCCCACTGCGGAGCAGATGAGTGACACGGTGTATAAGCTGCAGATGAAGGCACAGAGCTATTCGGATGAAGCGCAGGTGTATAAAGAGGGAGATAATCGAATCAATATCGATATTCCCGGTGCCACGGATGCCAATGCAATTCTCGAAGAGCTGGGAGAACCCGGAACACTGGAGTTTGCGGATGAGAACGGAAATGTGCTTCTTACCGGAGATGATGTAAAAACAGCTTCGGCGGGAATGACCAACCAGAACAATAATAAGGAATATGTGATTGAGCTTGTCTTTAATGAGGCGGGAGCGAAGAAATTTGAGGAAGCGACCAAGAACAATGTAGGGAAGCGCATTTACATTATCTATAATAATGAAGTGATTTCTTCTCCGAATGTAAAAGAAGCGATTAGCGGCGGTCAGGCATCCATCAGCCCGATTGAGTCCTATGATGAGGCGAACAAAATTGCTTCCACCATTCGTATCGGTGCCCTCCCGGTAAAGCTGACAGAGCTTCGTTCCAATGTAATCGGTGCGACCCTCGGTGTGGAGGCAATGCAGAGCTCCTTAAAGGCGGCTGCTATCGGTATTGCACTCGTGATTCTTTTTCATGCTGCTTGTTTATCGTTTGCCGGGGCTTGCCTCTTCCATTGCTTTAGTGCTGTATGTAGGGCTCGAGATGGTACTTCTACAGGCATTTGAAGTAACCTTGACGCTTCCCGGTATTGCCGGTGTTATTCTTTCTATCGGTATGGCCGTGGATGCGAATGTCATCATTTTTACCAGAATCAAGGAAGAGCTGGGACAGGGGAATTCTGTAGAAAAGTCTATTAAGGCCGGCTTTGAGAAGGCGCTTTCCGCTATTTTGGACGGAAATATCACGACCCTTATTGCGGCGGCGGTGCTTTACCTCCGTGGTTCCGGAACGGTAAAGAGCTTTGCAAGCACCTTGGCAATCGGTATCGTGGTTTCTTTAATCACGGCGCTTTTTGTGACAAGAACACTTTTAAATGCCTTTCTTGCCATGGGAGCGGAGAATCCGGCTCTTTACGGAATCAAGAAAGATACCAAGATCATCAACTTTATCAAGTTCCGTAAGATTGCCTACCTTGTTTCTGCGGTAGTGATTGTTGCCGGCTTTGCCATGCTCGGAATGAATAAGAAAAACACAGGTTATATCTTTAACTATGACCTTGACTTTAAAGGCGGTTCTTCCACAACGATTACCTTTGACAAAGATTTAAGTATGGAGGAAGTGGATCAGCAGGTTATTCCGCTCTTTAGGGAAGCAACCGGCGGGGACGCTTCGCACAGGCTGCGAAGGTTGCAGGAACCAACGAGGGTTATCATTAAAAACCAGAACGATGTCAACGGAAGAGAGAGCAAAGCTCTACAACAGTATTCAGAGAAGTTCTCCATCTCCGAGGATAAAATTGTTACGGAAAATATCTCCGGTGCCGTTTCCAAGGAAATGAAGACGGATGCCGTTTGGGCACTCACGATTGCCATCTTCTGTATGCTGATTTATATCTGGGTTCGTTTCCGGGATATCAAGTTTGCATCCTCTTCGGTACTTGCTCTTGCGCACGATGTGCTTGTGACAGTAACCTTCTACGCGGCATTCCGCTGGGCGGTAGGCTCCAATTTTATCGCTTGCATCCTGACTATTGTCGGATATTCCATCAACGCGACCATCGTGGTATTTGACCGTATTCGTGAAAACATTCAAAATGGGGATGTGAAGAAGAAAGGTTTGGACTTTGCGGTAAATGAGGCGATTTCCAATACCCTTACCCGTTCTATTAATACATCGATTACGACTTTTATCACGGTATTCTGCCTCTTCCTCTTCGGCGTAAGCTCTATTCGAGACTTCTCTATGCCGCTTATGGTAGGTATTGTTTCCGGTGCTTGGTCTTCCGTATGCATTGCCGGACCTCTTTGGTATGATTTTGTAAATATGTCCAAGAAGCGGAAGGAAAAGCTCTCTGCAGAGAAGGGCAAGAAGTAAGAACAGTTGAAGTAAGTTTGTCTGAAGTAGGGAATGCCCGGGGTTATTAACCGGATAGAACACGATGAGAAATCATAGAGAAATCATAGAGAAATCATAGAGAAATCTATGTAGAGTCAAGTTCACTGTAAAGTAAGGAGCGGATATGGCGACTGTCAAAATGAAATATGAAATAGTCGGGCAGTGCGGAAGGGCCAAGTCCGCTCATATGGAAACCGTACACGGCGTGATTGAAACTCCGGTTTTTATGAATGTGGGTACGGTAGCCGCTATTAAGGGCGGAGTATCCACGGATGACCTTCGGCTAATCGGAACACAGGTGGAGCTTTCCAACACCTATCATCTTCATGTAAGAACCGGAGACAAGGTAATCAAGGAGCTTGGCGGACTGCATCGGATGATGAACTGGGATAAGCCGATTCTCACGGATTCCGGCGGCTTTCAGGTCTATAGTTTAGCAAAGACCGGACGGAAGATTCGGGAAGAGGGAGTGGAGTTTCGCTCCCACATCGATGGAAGGAGGATATTCATGGGACCGGAAGAGTCCATGGAGATTCAATCCAACCTGGCTTCCACCATTGCCATGGCTTTCGATGAGTGTCCTCCGGCACTGGCGGACAGGAAGTATATTGAGCCCTCCGTAGAGAGGACGACACGCTGGCTTGTTCGTTGTAAAAAGAGGATGGAAGAACTCAGTCAAGAGGAAAGCACGATTAACAAAAATCAACTTCTTTTCGGTATCAATCAGGGCGGTGTCCTTTCGGATGTGCGAATTAACCATGCAAAGCAGATTTCCGAGCTGGAACTTCCGGGCTATGCTGTAGGAGGTCTTGCGGTGGGAGAGAGTCATGAAGATATGTATCGGATTCTGGATGATGTAGTGCCCTTCCTTCCAAAGGATAAGCCGACCTACCTTATGGGCGTCGGTACACCGGAAAACATGGTGCAGGCGGTAGACCGCGGAATTGACTTTTTCGACTGTGTATTCCCAAGTCGTAACGGAAGACATGGTCATGTTTATCATGCCTCCGGTAAGTTGAATCTTTGGAATCTTGCCTACGAAAAGGATTTTCGCCCGATAGAGGAGGGCTGTGACTGCCCGGCATGTAAGGGGATTCGCTTGGAGGACGGAAGCTACACGGGTGGTTACTCGAGAGCTTATATCCGGCATCTTTTAAAGGCGAAGGAAATGCTCGGTATGCGCCTTTGTGTATTGCATAATCTTTCCTATTACAATCGTTTGATGCGGGAGATGCGTTTTGCGATTCGGGAAGGAAGATGGGAAGCATGGAAGAAGGAAGCGCTGTATAAGCTGAAGATACAGAATTCCTAAAGCGGAGATTTGGAATCTAAGATTTTGTATAGATAAAAGCCTTGCTTTTTTCGATAAAAGGTGCAAAATGAAGGACAGAATTGTAAAGGACAAAAGGAGAAAAATATGGGAAACATTGGGGTATTCGGAACGGTAGCGTATATTTTGGTTATTGTCGGTATTTTCTATTTTATGGGGGTTCGTCCTCAGCAGAAGGAGAAGAAAAAGCAGCAGGATATGTTGTCCAGCTTGGCTGTCGGAGATACGGTATTGACTACTTCCGGTTTCTATGGAGTGATTATCGATATGACGGACGATACCGTGATTGTAGAGTTCGGCGGAAATAAGAACTGTCGCATTCCTATGCAGAAGGCTGCTATTGTGCAGATTGAAAAAGCAAATTAAGTTTTATTTATTGCCACTCGGTTCTCGGGTGGCAATGCTTATGCATAACGAATATCAGGTGAAGAGTGTATGATATCTTTTGGGATAAAATAAGCGATGCATTTGTTCTATGTATAATACGCAGGGAAAAAAATGTTTTTACCCAAGATATTTGGGAAAATGGAAAACGGAAACAAAGAAAATCAAGAGGGTCGAAATGAAAAATTTACTTTTACTTTTTGGCGGACAGTCCACAGAACATGAGGTTTCCTGTCGTTCCGTCCTTACTGTGGCAAAAGCGGTAAACAGAGAAAAATACCGTCCGCTTTTTGTGGGAATCACGAAGACCGGAGAGTGGATTCCGGTTGAGAATACAGGAAAAAAATTGAAGATAATAGCTGGAGAGAAGGAAAAAGAAGAGCGGCGCTTCTCCCGGATGCGGCTCTTAAGTCTCTTGTTTTTATGGAAGAAGATGGAAGCTTCCATTTGGAAAAAGGTTGACATCGTGTTCCCGGTTCTTCATGGAAAGGGCGGTGAAGACGGGACGGTTCAGGGCTTCTGGAGCTTGCGGAGATTCCTTATGTAGGCTGTGGGGTATTATCCTCTGCCATTTCCATGGATAAGGTATCCACAAAGCTTGCCGTGGAAAAAACACTGACAAAACAGGGTGTACGTCAGGCGAACTACATTGCATTGCGGCATTCCGAGTGGAAGAAGGAAAAAAAGAAGAGAAGAAATTTGTGAGACGTGGGCAGGGAACTGCATTTCCCTGTATTTGTAAAACCCTCCAATGCGGGTTCTTCCTGCGGAGTCAGTAAGGCGGAAAACAAGGAAGAGCTTTTAAAATCGGTAGATTTTGCTCTTACAGTAGATAGGCGTGTTTTGATTGAGGAGTGTATCAAGGGAAGAGAGCTGGAGTGCGCAGTATTTTCCGGTATACCCGGAGAAGTAAAGGCTTCCTCCGTTGGAGAAATTAAAGCGGCGGCGGAGTTTTATGATTATGATGCCAAGTACAATAATCCGAACTCGCAGACAGATATTAATCCGGACTTACCGGAAGGGATAGAGGAAAGAATTCAGAAGGCGGCAAAATCCATTTTTCTGGCAGTGGACGGCTTCTCTTTGTCCAGAGTGGACTTTTTCTTTACGGGAGAGGAAATTGTATTTAACGAGATCAATACGATGCCGGGCTTTACTTCTATTTCCATGTATCCTATGCTGTTTCAAAAAGCGGGATGGAATATTGAAGAGCTGGTAGAGAACCTGATTTCCAGTGCAGAAAACAGACCGACATAGTTCCTTCCTAGACCTTAAGAATTTCATAAATAATTATTTCTTTTAGACTTTAAACTTTTTGAAATAACTGCTATACTTAAAACATAATCGATTTGATAAAAAAGTTTGCTTTCTATCGCCTGAGGGTTCTGTTATGCACGCAGAACCCTTTTAATGTATAGAAAAACGAATTGACTTTTGTGCGGTTTGATGATGAAGAAAGAGCGAACCTGGCGAATACAGGCGGATTCTTTGTTTCGTAATAGGGATTGCCTATTTGCACTTTTGCTTATAAGGCTCGAAAGGGCGGAGAGAAATGAAGGTTAAAATTAGATTAAAAAGCAAGCAAAAAATCGGAGAAGAACTTGATGAGTTTACCATAGAGGAAAAGGGAGTACTTCTAAATCGCGGAAAGAGTTATCTTCTGAGTTATTTTCAGGATAACATCCACCATTCCCTGGAGTTTTTTCCTTCGGAAAACAAACTGGTTATGATGCGAAACTGGAAGGAGACGCAGCGAGTGGAATACCTTTCCGGCATCAAATGGTCTGTGGACTATGAAACGGAGCTGGGGGCCATGCCGCTTTCTTTTGATACAAAGGAAGTGAAATATCTCTATGAGGAATTTTCGGCAGGACGTGCAGAACTGCGTCTTTCCTATCTTCTTTATCAGTTTGAGGAAATGATTGCGGAGACGGAACTCTCCATTGCAATTTTCCCCTTGAAAGGGTAGAATACTTTCGTTGTTCCAATTCGTAACGGGCTATATGCGTAAGCTGTGCAATATCTCGTTTCGCTATGCATAATCATTTTGAAAGAAGAGGTTGTTTTTTATGTTGCTTGCGATTTCTGCTCAAACGGTGTTCTCTGTACTTATTACAGTTCTTATTATTCTTTCTGCTGTCTTGGTTATTCTTTACATTTTTGGGACGTCGCCTGCAGGCAAAGCAAGCTATGCAACAACCTATGCTTGAAGCCAATACCATGGAGGTCTCCATGTTGATTATTGATAAGAAGAAGCTTCGGGTGAAAGAAGCGGTGGCTGCCGGACTTCCTGAACAGGTGGAAAAGGAGATGCCGGTTTATGCTCGTATGTCCAAGCTTCCGGTTGTGAAGGCGAAGGTTGGCCCGAGAGTCCTGACTCTTATGGCGGATCCTACAGTCTATGAGATACTCCCGGTTAAGAAGGAAGTGAAGGTTGCCGTTTCCGGAATCTATATTCGTTCCATTAAGTCTGTCCGAGGCGGAGTTGTGCCTGAAATGCCCAAGCAAAAGGGCTTTTTTGCCAAGTTAAGAGGAAAAGCTGAGAAGGTCGTAAAAGAAAACGGGACAGAACAGAGTAAGAAGAAAAAGTAAGAAATTCTGCAGAAATGATCAGAATCAATCCGAATTAGTCAGATAAAAATATTCACAGAAATTCATAAAATATAGAGTAAATTTTTTACTATGCTTTGCCTTGACAAGAGGAAGAGAGAAATGATAGTATGAAGTTTGCTTATTTGGCAGACACAGGGCAAACTATGCCCTTTTTCCGCACTTTAGGAATAGGATGCCGGATTGAAGTGAACGAATCGTCAATTTTTTTACAAGAAAAGGATACCCAACAAGAGCTATAAAGATATCTAAATATCTTATTCCCCTGTAGGGTGCTTTTTATTGTGAATTCTCAGCAAGGAGACGGGTCCGTCTCGGATATTAGGGGTGAACGGTCGATGAAAAAAAGCAAAATGCATCCGGTAAGAACCGGGAAGAATCTCAGAATGACTTTCTCTCGCAGTAAGGAAGTTCTTGAAATGCCAAACCTCATTGAAATCCAAAAAGGATTCCTATGAATGGTTTTTGCATGAGGGCTTGAGGGAGGCCTTTGATGATATTTCTCCCATCCAGGACTTTGCCGGTCATTTGAGTTTGGAGTTTGTAGACTTCAAGCTTGTTAAGGATGAAGCAAAGTATAGTATAGAAGAGTGTAAGGAAAGGGATGCAACTTATGCAGCCCCGCTTAAGGTAAAAGTTCGCCTGTTTAATAAAGATAAGGAAGAAATCAACGAGCATGAGATTTTCATGGGAGATCTTCCTCTTATGACTGAGAACGGCTCCTTTGTGATCAATGGTGCAGAGCGAGTTATCGTGTCCCAGTTAGTACGTTCCCCCGGAATTTACTACGGTGTAGATCATGATAAAGTAGGTAAGGAGCTTTACAGTTGTACAATTATTCCGAACAGAGGTGCTTGGATCGAGTATGAAACCGACTCCAACGATATCTTCTTCGTTCGTGTAGATAGAACCCGAAAAGTGCCGGTAACAGTATTTATTCGTGCGCTTGGTGTCGGATCTTCCAAGGAAATCTTGGATCTCTTCGGAGATGATCCGAAGCTTCAGGCATCCATTGAAAAGGATCCTTCCGAGAACTATCAGGAAGGTCTCTTGGAGTTATATAAGAAGATCAGACCGGGCGAGCCTCTTTCCGTTGATTCCGCGCAGTCTCTTTTGAATTCCATGTTCTTTGACCCAAGACGTTATGATCTTGCAAAGGTGGGAAGATATAAGTTCAATAAGAAGTTACACTTAAAGAACAGAATCAAGGGACATACCCTTGCGGAAGCAGTTTATTCTACTGAAACCGGCGAGCTTTTTGGCAGAAGCCGGAACCATGGTAAGTCAAGAGCTTGCAACGACCATTCAGGACGCTGCGGTTCCTTTCGTGATGATTGACGGCCCGACCCGTACGGAGAAGGTACTTTCTTCCATGCAGGTGGACATCAGGGCATGGATTCCGGAAGAAATTGATCCGGAAGAGCTTGGTATCAATGAGCTGGTGTATTATCCCGCTTTAAAGGCTGTTTTGAAGGAAGTGGGCGAGCAGGGCACGGAGAGCCTTAAGGAGGCTATCCGTAAGAATATCCATTCCTTGATTCCAAAGCACATAACAAAGGAAGATATTTTTGCATCCATCAGCTATGCTTTAAATATTGATGAAGAAATCGGAACGTCAGATGATATCGACCACCTTGGAAACCGTCGTATTCGTGCCGTTGGAGAACTTTTACAAAACCAGTATCGTATCGGTCTTTCCCGTATGGAGAGAGTGGTTCGTGAAAGAATGTCCACGCAGGATATTGATGAAATTACTCCGCAGTCCTTGATTAACATTAAGCCGGTTACTGCGGCTGTAAAGGAGTTCTTTGGATCTTCTCAGCTGTCCCAGTTCATGGACCAGAACAATCCGCTTTCGGAGTTGACTCATAAGAGAAGACTTTCCGCACTCGGACCGGGCGGACTTTCCAGAGACCGTGCAGGGTTTGAGGTGCGAGACGTACATTATACACACTATGGAAGAATGTGTCCTATCGAGACCCCTGAAGGACCGAACATCGGACTCATTAACTCTCTTGCGTCTTATGCAAGAATCAATGAGTACGGTTTTATCGAAGCCCCCTATCGCGTGGTGGATAAGACGGATAAGGCGAATCCGATTGTAACCGATAGGGTGATTTACCTGCGGCGGACGAAGAGGACAATTTCGTAGTAGCACAGGCAAATGAGCCTCTCGATGAAGAAGGACATTTTAAGCATGACAACGTTTCCGGAAGATACAGAGATCAGACTTCTGCCTTCCCGAAAGCAAGCATCGATTTGATGGACGTATCCCCGAAGATGGTTTTTCTCCGTGGCGACTTCCATGATTCCTTTCTTACAGAACGACGACGCAAACCCGTGCCCTCATGGGATCCAACATGCAGCGTCAGGCAGTTCCGCTTCTGACGACAGAGTCCGCTGTAGTAGATACCGGTATGTCCAATAAGGCTGCCGTTGACTCCGGTGCCTGTGTGGTAGCGAAGAACAGCGGTGAAGTTACTCTTTCTTCCTCGTCTAAGATTGTGATTAAGAGGGATAAGGACGGAGGGTATGATGAGTATAAGCTGATGAAGTTTATGCGTAGTAACCCGAGTAACTGTTATAATCAAAAGCCGATTGTAGATACCCATGACCATGTAGAAGCCGGGGATGTTATTGCAGACGGTCCGTCTACCAAGAACGGAGAAATTGCCTTAGGAAAGAACCCGCTTATCGGATTTATGACATGGGAAGGCTATAACTACGAGGATGCGGTTCTCCTTTCCGAGAGACTGGTACAGAACGACGTATATACTTCCGTACATATTGAAGAATATGAGCTGGAAGCAAGAGATACGAAGCTTGGACCGGAAGAGATTACTTCCGATGTGCCGGGTGTCGGTGATGATGCCTTAAAGAACTTGGACGAAAGAGGAATCATCCGTATTGGTGCTGAAGTAAGAGCTGGAGATATCCTGGTAGGAAGGGTTACCCCGAAGGGAGAGACCGAGCTCACTGCAGAAGAGCGTTTACTTCGTGCCATCTTCGGCGAGAAGGCAAGAGAAGTAAGGGATACCTCTTTGAAGGTACCTCACGGTGCTTATGGTACGGTTATCAATACCATGGTATTTACCAGAGAGAACTCCGACGAGCTTGCACCGGGAGTTTCTCAGTCTGTTCGTGTTTACATTGCACAGAAGCGTAAGATTGGTGTAGGAGATAAGATGGCAGGTCGTCACGGAAACAAGGGTGTCGTTTCCCGTGTGCTTCCAGTTGAGGATATGCCCTATCTTCCGAACGGCCGTCCTTTGGATATCGTATTGAATCCGCTCGGCGTGCCTTCTCGTATGAACATCGGACAGGGTGCTGGAATTACACCTTTCCTGGCTGCAAAGGCGCTGGGCATCGATGTATCTACCCCGATTTTTTTGACGGTGCAACCGAGGTGGACATTCAGCAAACCCTTCTTCTGGCAAATGATTACGTCAATCTTAGCTGGGAAGAATTTTTCCGAAAAGCACAAAGAAGAGCTTAACCCGGAGGTTTATGAGTATTTAGGAGCTCATCTTGAGCATAGAAAAGAGTGGCAGGGCGTACCCATCGGCATTGACGGAAAGGTACAGCTTCGTGACGGTAGAACCGGAGAGAAATTTGACGGTCCGACCTCTATCGGATTCATGCACTACTTAAAGCTTCATCACCTGGTTGATGATAAGATTCACGCAAGATCAACAGGTCCGTACTCCTTAGTAACCCAGCAGCCGCTTGGTGGAAAGGCGCAGTTCGGCGGACAGCGTTTCGGAGAGATGGAGGTTTGGGCACTGGAGGCTTACGGTGCCGCTTACACCTTACAGGAGATTCTGACGATGAAGTCGGATGATGTTGCGGGACGTGTAAAGACCTATGAAGCGATTATCAAGGGACAGAATATTCCGGCACCCGGAGTACCTGAATCCTTCAAGGTACTTCTTAAGGAAATGCAGGCACTTTGTCTTGATATGCAGGTTCTGGATGAAGAGCAAAACGTTGTGGAGATTACGGAAGATCTCTATGATGCAAATCAGGATATGCATAGACTCTTATCCGGCGGAGATTATCGCACGGAAAAGCAGGAGAACTTTGGAGCTTACGGCTATACAAAGCAGGAATTTAAGGACGGAGAACTGGTAGACAGCGAAGAGGGAAATGATGATGCAGGGGAATTTTCCGATCAGGATGCGGAGGAATTCTTTGAAAGCATCACTTCCGGCTTAGTAGATGATGATGGTGAGGACGAGTAGAGGAGGAAAAATGGCAAACTTTCAAAGTGGAAATGAGCCGGTACAGTTTGATTCCATAAAAATCGGTTTGGCTTCTCCGGAGAAGATTCTGAATTGGTCTTACGGAGAGGTAAAAAAGCCGGAAACCATTAACTATAGAACCTTGAAGCCGGAGAAGGACGGATTATTCTGTGAAAGAATATTCGGACCGGTAAAGGACTGGGAATGTCATTGCGGAAAGTACAAAAAGATTCGATATAAGGGAGTAATCTGTGATCGCTGCGGTGTAGAGGTGACCAAGTCTTCCGTGCGTAGAGAGAGAATGGGGCATATTAAGCTTGCCGCTCCGGTTTCTCATATCTGGTATTTCAAGGGCATCCCTTCCAGAATGGGCTTGATTTTGGATATCAGCCCGAGAATTTTGGAGAGAGTTCTCTATTTTGCTTCCTACGTGGTTTTGGATCCGATGGAGACAAGTCTAAGTTATAAGGAAGTGCTTTCCGAGAAGGAATATAGAGATGCAATAGAGCAGTACGGCTATGGTAATTTCCGTGTAGGTATGGGCGCAGAGGCGGTTTTTGAGCTTCTTTCTCATATTGATTTGGAGAAGGAATACAGCAGTCTTCGTTCCGAGCTGGACAACTCTTCTGGTCAGAAGAGAGCAAGAATTGTGAAGAGACTGGAAGTGGTGGAAGCTTTCCGCTCTTCCGGAAATAAGCCGGAGTGGATGATTCTTACCAATCTTCCGGTTATTCCTCCTGATTTAAGACCGATGGTACAGCTTGACGGCGGACGTTTTGCGACTTCCGATATCAATGATCTGTATCGTAGAATTATTAACAGAAATAATCGTCTTGCGCGTCTTTTGGAGCTGGGTGCACCGGAAATCATCGTTCGTAACGAGAAGAGAATGCTGCAGGAAGCGGTAGATGCTTTAATTGATAACGGTAGACGCGGACGCCCTGTGACCGGTCCCGGAAATCGTGCACTGAAGTCCCTTTCCGATATGTTAAAGGGTAAGCAGGGGCGTTTCCGTCAGAACCTCTTAGGAAAGCGTGTAGACTACTCCGGACGTTCCGTTATCGTAGTAGGACCGGAACTGAAGATTTATCAGTGCGGTGTACCGAAGGAAATGGCCATTGAGCTTTTCAAGCCCTTTGTTATGAAGGAACTTGTGAATACCGGTAAGGCACACAACATTAAGAATGCAAAGAAAATGGTAGAGCGTCTGGACGAGGGCGTTTGGGACATTCTCGAGTATGTGATTAAGGAGCATCCTGTTATGTTGAACCGTGCTCCGACCTTGCACCGTTTGGGTATTCAGGCTTTTGAACCGATTCTCGTAGAGGGTAAGGCAATTAAGCTTCATCCGCTCGTTTGTGCGGCCTTCAACGCCGACTTTGACGGAGACCAGATGGCTATCCATCTTCCCTTAACGCAGGAAGCACAGGCAGAGTGCCGTTTTATGCTTCTTTCTCCGAACAACCTCTTAAAGCCGTCAGATGGTGGCGTGGTTGCGGTTCCTTCTCAGGATATGGTACTGGGTGTGTATTATCTTACGCAGGAGAGAGAAGGAGATACAGGAGAGGGCATGCTCTTTAAGTCCATAGATGAAGCGATTCTTGCTTACGAGAATCACTTCGTGACCTTGCATGCAAAGATTCGATGTAAGATAAGAAAAGAATGGGTTTCCGAAGACGGACAGAAAGAGAAGCTGGAAGGAATTATCGAAACCACGGTAGGTAGATTGCTCTTCAATGAGATTATTCCGCAGGATTTAGGTTTCACCGATCGTTCTATTCCGGAAAACAGACTGCTTCCCGAGATTAACTTCCTTGTAAAGAAGAAGAACCTGAAGCAAATTCTGGAAAAGGTTATGGATGTGCATGGAGCAATGCAGACAGCACTGACTCTCGATGATATCAAGGCTATCGGTTATAAGTATTCGACGAAGGCTGCGATGACCGTATCTATTCACGATATGACTGTTCCGGCAAGTAAGGAAGAGCTTCTTGAGCAGGCGCAAAGCACCGTTGACAGAATTGCAAAGAACTTCCGCCGCGGACTGATTACGGAGGAAGAGCGTTATAAGGAAGTGATTGAAACTTGGAAGAATACCGACGATCAGTTAACCCATGATCTTTTAACAGGTTTGGATAAATACAACAACATCTTCATGATGGCCGATTCCGGAGCCCGTGGATCCGATAAGCAGATCAAGCAGCTTGCCGGTATGCGTGGACTCATGGCGGATACAACCGGTAGAACCATCGAGTTACCGATTAAATCCAACTTCCGTGAAGGACTGGATGTTTTGAGTACTTTATCTCCGCACACGGTGCACGAAAGGGACTTTCCGATACCGCACTTCGTACAGCTGACTCCGGTTATCTTACAAGAAGATTGGTAGACGTTTCTCAGGATTTGATTATTCGTGACCTGGATTGTGCAGAAGGAAGGGAGACGATTCCTTCCATGGAGATTACTGAACTTTCCGATGGACAGGGAGAAGATTGAGTCTCTGCAGGAAAGAATCACAGGAAGATTCCTTGCGGAAGATATCATCGATCCGGAGACCGGTGCAATTGTCATAAAGGCAAATCACATGGTTACTCCGAAGAGAGCACCTCTTGTTATGAACGCGCTCACCAAGATGGGAAGACAGTCCGTAAAGATTCGTACTGTATTGACCTGCCGTTCCAAGTCGGAATCTGCGCAAAGTGCTACGGAGCAAACCTTGCAACAGGAAAGCCGGTTGAAGTGGGTGAAGCAGTTGGAACCATTGCCGCACAGTCCATCGGCGAACCGGGAACACAGCTTACCATGAGAACCTTCCATACAGGAGGTGTGGCAGGTGGAGATATTACCCAAGGTCTTCCTCGTGTAGAGGAGCTTTTCGAGGCGAGAAAGCCAAAGGGACTGGCTATTCTTACGGAGATTCCGGGTGTGGTTGAAATTCGGGATACCAAGAAGAAGAGAGGTAATTGTTACGGATAACGAGTCCGCACAGTCTAAAAACCTACCTGATTCCTTACGGTTCAAGATTGAAGGTTATGGACGGACAGGTACTGGAAGCCGGAGATATTTTGACGGAAGGCTCCATCAATCCGCATGACCTCTTGAAGATTAAGGGAGTTAAGGCAGTACAGAACTACATGATTTCCGAGGTGCAGAGAGTTTATCGTCTGCAGGGTGTAGAAATTAACGATAAGCACATTGAGATGATTGTTCGTCAGATGATGAAGAAAGAGCGTATCAATGAGGCAGGAGACTCCCGCTTTATTCCGGGAACGACTGTGGATCGCTTGGATTTCGAAGATGAGAACGAGAGACTCATTAAAGAAGGAAAGACTCCGGCAGAAGGAAAGAGAACGATGCTCGGCATTACCAAGGCTTCCCTTGCAACCGATTCCTTTATGTCTGCGGCTTCCTTCCAGGAGACAACCAAGGTGCTTACAGAAGCGGCAATTAACGGTAAGATAGACCACCTCATCGGACTGAAGGAAAATGTCATTATCGGTAAGCTGATTCCTGCCGGAACCGGTATGAGAAGATATCGTAATGTAAAGCTTTCTACCGATAAGGAAGAGCATGTAGACTATACCCCGAATGTTTCGGAGGAAACTTCGGAGCCTCTTAGCACAGAGGAAATCTTTGATGCTGATCCGCAGGGACTTTCCGGACTGGCGGAAGCCTTAAGAGCCATTAAGGATGGAGAGAACGAGCTGTAATTGGAAAACAAAAACATAGGGAGAAATGGGTAAGCCCTGCCTAGACAGGATATCCGTTTGAAAAGGGACGCTCATTCGAGTGTCTCTTTTCTTTCGAAAAATGGGAGGGAAACAATGTCAAATCTTACGAAAAGGGCCTTGGAAGCCTCTTTAAAGAAATTGCTTCTAAAAAAACCTTTGGACAAAATTACAATTTCGGATATTGCAGACGACTGCGGAATGAATCGCATGACCTTTTATTATCATTTTCAGGATATATATGACTTGATAGATTGGTCATTTGCGGAAGAAGCGGAGAAGATTCTGGCGGGAAAGAAGAGCTATGAAACTTGGCAGGAAGGCTATCTTCAGCTTTTTCTTTCCATTCTGGAAAATAAGCCGCTGATTATGAACGTTTATCGCACGGTCAGTAGAGAACAACTTGAGCAATATTTGTTTTAAGGTGTCGTACAGACTTCTTCGTGATGTTGTAGAGGAAGAGGACAAGGAAAGAGTAGTCAGCGAAGAAGATAAGGACTTTATTGCCAACTTCTACAAGTATGCTTACGTCGGGCTTATATTGGATTGGATTCAGCGTGATATGAAAGAGAATCCTGAAAAAATCATTTCGCGTATGAGTCTCCTTATGCAGGGAAACTTTGCAAGGGCTTTGGAGGCTTATTCGAGATATTAGAATTATTTTTGAAAATAATTTAAGCAAATCAGTCGGTTTGATAAGTTTTTTATCATGCCGGCTGTTTTGTTTATGGTTTTCCTCTTTTTCGTGCACTAGAATAAGGCCGTAAACAAAAAAGAAAGAGAAATGGAGGGTTAGATGATGTATTATTCCAGCGGAAATTATGAGGCATTTGCCCGTCCGGAGAAGCCGGAAGGGATAGAGAACAAGTCGGCATACTTGATTGGAGGCGGTTTGGCATCTCTTGCAGCAGCCTGCTTTTTGGTAAGAGATGCTCAAATGGAAGGAAAAAGAATTCATATTCTGGAAAAGGAATCTCATCCGGGCGGAGCCTTAGACGGAGATAAAATGATTGCGGGTTATGTCATGCGGGGCGGCAGAGAGATGGACAATCATTTCGAATGTATGTGGGACCTCTTTCGTTCTATTCCCTCTATCGAAACCGAGGGAGTGAGCGTACTGGACGAGTACTATTGGCTGAATAAAAAGATCCGAATTATTCTTTATGCCGTGCGACCAAGAATCGCGGAGAAGATGCAAAGACGGAAAAATAAGTTCGGTCTCTCCGACAAAGGCAGTATGGAAATCATGAAGCTTTTCATGACGCCGGATGAAGATTTGGCTAATGTGAAAATGACGGAAATTTTTCGATGAAGAAGTTTTTAAGACTAATTTCTGGATGTATTGGCGAACCATGTTTGCCTTTTAAGGACGATCAAAGTGCCTTGGAAATGAAGCGCTACATGCAAAGATTTATCCACCATATTGGCGGACTCCCGGATTTTTAAGGCATTGCGTTTTACCAGATACAATCAGTATGAATCCATGGTGCTTCCCATGGTAAAATATCTGGAGGAGCATGAGTACAGTTCCATTACGGTGTCAGTGTGACAAATGTGCTTTTGACATTTCCGCCGAAAAAGCAGGCAAGGCGGATTGAACTTCTTCGAGACGGCAAAGAGGAAAGCATTGATTTAACGGAAAATGACTTGGTTTTCTATACGAATGGCAGTAATGTGGAAAACTCTACTTATGGAAGTCAAAACCGAGGCCACCGGTATGGACGGGGAGATTCACCCAGGCGGTACTTTTTGACTTATGGAGAAAGATTGCGGCGCAGGATTCTTCCTTCGGAAAGCCGGATAAGTTCTGCATGGACCCGGAAGACAGTAACTGGGTGAGTGCTACGGTAAATACCTTGGATGAAAAGATTCTGCCCTATATCAAAAATATTTGCAAAAGAGATCCTCTCTCCGGAAAAGTGGTAACCGGCGGAATTGTGACCGTCACCGATTCCTCTTGGCTTTTAAGCTGGACCATTAACCGTCAGCCCCAGTACAGAAATCAGCCAAAAGGACAGGTTCTGGTTTGGCTCTACGGTATGTTTTCCGATAAGCCGGGGGACTTTGTTAAAAAATCCATGCGGGAATGCACCGGACAGGAAATCTGTGAAGAATGGCTTTATCACTTAGGCGTTCCGGTGGAAGAGATTCCGGAGTTTGCAGCCCATAGTGCAAATACCGTGCCCGTAATGATGCCCTTCGCCAGTGCCTATTTCCAGCCTCGTGAAGAAGGAGACCGTCCCCTGGTTGTACCGGAGGGTTCTGTAAATTTTGCCTTTATCGGAAATTTTGCGGAAACACCCAGAGACACGGTGTTTACTACAGAGTATTCCATTCGAACAGCAATGGAGGCAGTGTACACATTGTTAAATGTGGATAGAGGAGTTCCGGAGGTCTGGGGCAGTGTATATGATATTCGAGATTTGTTAAATGCCACGGTGGCCCTTCGGGACGGAAAGAAGATTACAGACTTACAGCTCGGTTTTATTCAGGATATCGTGCTGAAGGCAGCCTTAAAACGAATCAAGGGAACAGAAGTGGAAAAACTTATGAAGAAGTGCAAAATGATTTAGATTTTGAAAATGCAGTCACGGAATGCAGGAATCTTCTTACAAAAAGCCCTCAACGGTGAAAAGTTGAGGGCTTTTATTAATGGACTTTAGCCGGTATCAGAGCTGACATTTGAAAAATGTCAGCTCTGATACAAAAAACCACCCGCTATGCGGGTGGGAAACGATTGTTATACAAAAATCACCTTTCCTAATACAATAAAGTTGTTCAAGCTATATTGCAGAAAAGGAAGGTGATTTATGGCGAAGAAAGAATATGCATTGGCACATACCAAATGGATGTGTAAATATCATATTGTCTTCACACCGAAGTATAGGCGAAAAATAATATATTATCAATACAAGGCGGATATACGGGATATAATAGCGCAGTTGTGTAGATATAAAGGTGTAGAGATAATAGAGGGTCATTTAATGCCTGATCATATACATATTTTGGTTAGTATCCCACCTAAGATTAGTGTCTCATCATTTATGGGCTATTTAAAGGGAAAGAGTGCGTTAATGATATTTGATAAACACGCAAACCTTAAATATAAGTTTGGGAACAGGCATTTCTGGGCCGAAGGCTATTATGTCAGTACAGTAGGTCTAAATGAAGCCACAATAAAAAAGTATATCCAAGATCAAGAAAAACACGATATAGCTTTGGATAAACTAAGTGTTAAAGAATATGAAGACCCTTTTAAGGGTTAAAGTGCAGTAGTAACAATACCCCTTTATGGGGTAGCGACGAGTCAAACGCAATATGGCTTGAATGGAGCTGTGGGAAGGTGCAAAGCAAACTTCCCATAGCCCAAAATGAAAGCCAGCCCCTTTTGCTATAGTACTTATCGCATATTTCTACTAGTGAAATGAAAAATAGAATATAATACAGATATTATTGATTAAAAGTTAAACAGGTATGGTAGGAGTAAGTACTTGATATGAATGAATCCATGATTCAATTTTCCTATGATGGGCTTTGCCTGCAATTTGATAAGGAAAATTTGAGATATTCTATTTTGGCAGGAAAGACAGCTTGGGAAACGGAGGAGAACTTTTCTCCTTTCTTTCGCGTAAAAAGCCTGTGAGAAGCCTATTTACTTTTAAAGAGGCCAAAGAACAGAAACATGAGCTTGTGAAAAGCGGTGTAGGAGAAGGGATTCGTAGCAGCTATAGCGGCTTCTCTCTTCCCAATTTTTATAATGAAAACAGGCATGGGCATACTCTTAGTTCGGATAAGGATAATCTTAGTTCGGATAAGGATAAAACGGTCAGTGGGGAAGAGAAGAAAAACGAGTTTTCTTTTGAGACCTTCGTTTGGGTAGAATACAGCACAAAGCAAGTCTATTTTTGAGTGGATTCCTTTAACAGAGGCTCCTCTGAACTGTGTGAGAGCAAGTCTTATTCCGGGACCCTTTTTCCTTTAAAAAGGAAAGTAAAGATTGGTACACGATTATTCCGAAGGAGCAGGAATCTTGATCCCCAATACTTGGGATGTGCGCTTTAAGCAGGACGGCTTCAACGGTCGTTTCGGAACAGCGAGTGCCTATCTTCCCATCTTTGCACAGGTAAAGGACGGGGAAGGATATCTCGCGGAGAGTCTTACTCCCTGGAATATGGGCTATGAAGCGGTGCATGAGGCGGGGGCAAATGAATCCACTGTGCAATTTCGTATAGAGCCGAGTCTCGGACAGATGGAATACCGTCGGATTATGCGCTATATCTTCTTCTCGGATTGTGATTACAATTCTATTTTAAAATGCTATAGAGAACTGGCAAGAGAAGAGGGAAAACTGAAGACCTTGAAAGAAAAGGAGGTGTCCACTCCTTCTGTAAAAAAACTGATTGGTGTATCTTTTGTGCATAAAGGAATCAAGACTTGTGTACAGTCGGATTCTGAATTTTTCGATAAGGATGCTCCGGATAAGAATAATCGTCTAGTTCCGTTTAAGAAAAGAACGGAAGAGATGAAGGCATTCAAGGCGGACGGAGTTGAGAAACTCTATCTTCATCTTGACGGATGGGGAGATGCAGGCTATGACAATAAGCATCCGGATGTAGGGCCTGCCTGTGCAGAGGCCGGTGGATGGGAAGGGATGCGAGAGCTTTCTAAGACGATGGAAGAGCTGGGCTATCTCTTTGGCATCCATGACCAGTACAGGGATTTTTACAAGAAGGCGGAAAGCTATGATGATGACTTTGCCTGCAAAAGTGCAGACGGCAGTATTTATACCCATGCACGTTGGGCGGGAGGACCGCAGGCCTATCTTTGTACCAGCCAGGCACCATACTATGTGCGGAGAAATTTCGAAAGACTTCTAAAAGAAGGAGTACATTTAGACGGAGCGTATCTCGATGTTTTTACCTGTAACGAGGGAGATGAGTGTGCAAATCCCCGCCATACAATGAGGCGTAGAGATTCCTATGAGTACAGAAATGCCTGCTTCCGTTACCTCTTAAGTAAGAACATTTTGCCAAGTTCCGAAGAGGTCAATGACTGGGCTGTTCCCTGGCTTGTATTCTGCCACTATGCGCCATATGACTTTATGCTGAGAGAGCCGGGAAGCCCGAAGTACGGGATTCCGATTCCGATGTTTAATCTGGTTTACCACGATTGTCTCATTATTCCCTGGATGATGGAAAAGCTTCCAGAAGAGGATTACATGCTCTATGCTCTCTTAAATGGCGGTGCACCGTATCTTGTGCGAGATCCTGCTTATATGGGAATTGACGGAGCCTTCACTTTGGAAGAGGAAATGCCATGGAAGACCCACTTGGAAAGAGTTCGTGCAGTTAGCGATTTTCATGAGAAGGTTGGAGAAGCGGAGCTCATCCGCCATGAAATCCTCGATGAAAAGGGCTATAGACAAAGATCAAGCTTTGCAAACGGCTATTCTGTAGAAGTGGATCTGAAAGAGGGACTTACCGGATTTTTTTCTCCGGAATAAGGCATAAAGATATTCCGCGAATAAGCTATGAAGATATTCCCATTAAGAAAAAGCTATACGGATATGCCTTTTAGGAGATAAAGATACTTTAGGGGATAAAGATACTTTTAGCAGATCAAGATAATAAAAAAGTTAAATCAAAGTTCACTATGCCAAGGGGGATTTACTCCTCAAAGGCTTAGAAATAGCAAAGGAGAAAATTATGAAAAAAAGAACAAAAGCATTGCTCGCTTGGGCGGCAGTACTCACCATGGGAGTGAGTGTATTGGCTTCTTGCGGAAACAAGACAGCGTCCGGAGATTCTGCGCCTGCAGGGGAGAATAAGGCTGAAGGAAAGACCGCCTTATCTCTTGCCATCTGGGATGAGAAGCAGAGACCGATGATGGAGTCGTTAGTAGAAGCTTACGAAAAGGAACATCCGGATGTAACGGTAGAAGTACAGTTAACTCCCTATAAGGGCGGAGAGTATTGGACCAAGCTGGAGGCGGCTGCGACAGGCGGAAAGGCACCGGATGTATTCTGGTTAAATGTTCTCCATACAGACAGCTATGTAGACGGCGGTATCCTTGCGGATCTTACGGATGCCATTGCCAAGTCCGATATTAAGGACAATTTCCCGGAATCGCTTGTAAACAACTATGTAAGAGACGGAAAGAACTATGCAGTTCCAAAGGATTTTGATACCAATGCACTTTGGTACAATAAGGAAATCTTCGATAAGGCAGGCGTAAGCTATCCGACAAATGATATGACGTATGAAGATTTGGTGGCAAAGGCGGAGGAACTCAAGAAAGCGGGACTTCCTGACGGTGTATATCCTTTCGCGTGTCCTGTAGACTTCCAGACCTGGTACTATCAGACGGTTTTTGCAAACGGCGGTTGGATTCTCAGTGAAGACAAGAAGACTTCCGGATACGATGATCCGAAGACACAGGGCGGTATTCAGTGTTGGATTGATATGATTGACAAGGGACTTTCTCCCTCTTCCGCAGCTCTTTCCGAGACTTCTTCAGACGCTATGTTTGAGGGGGGACAGCTCGCTATGAACTTTGCAGGATCCTATATGGTTCCGGAATATGCAGGAAACGATACCATTAAGGATAAGATTGACTGCGTTGAACTTCCAAGCTTTAACGGCATTGAGACAAACTGCATCAACGGTTTAGGGTATGCGGTGTATGAAGGAAGCAAAAACAAGGAAGCCGCTACTGACCTCGCTATTTGGCTTAGCAGCAAAGAGGCAATGGATATTCAGGGCAATGCAGGAGTAGTTATTTCTGCAAGAAATGAATCTCAGGAGCTATTTGCCAAGTCCAGTGACAAGTATGATCTTTCCGTTTATACTGCTCATACCGATAAGGCTTATCCGCTTCCGGTATGTAAGAATGCAGCTGAGCTTTATGATATGGAGTCCAAGGCTTTACAGAAGGCATACAGCGGAGAAGAAAGTCTTTCCGACGCTTGTAAGGCATTGAAGGTGGAAGCGGACGCTTTCCTTGCAAAGAATCAATAAGATAAACGGGATATCGCAACTTTAGGGACGATACTTGTTAAGAATCAGACTATCCCGGGAGAATTACGCTTCCGGGATAGTTTCTTCTTATACTGAAGCTCTTGCAGAATACGGCAAGACTTTCAGCCTTAAGATAGAAGGAGTAAGTATGAAGACAGAAGAGAAAAAGACAGGGCTGTCCTGGAAGGTAAAGGACTGGATTGCAGGCTATGTTTTTATTGCGCCGGTCACACTCGGTCTTTTGGTTTTTTACATCTGGCCCTTTGTCCAGAACTTTTGGTTCAGCTTTAATGATGTAAATAAGTTCAATGTGACGCATTTTATCGGACTCGAGAATTACAGACAGCTTTTTTCCGATAAGGAAGTATTTCAAACCTTTGGAAATACGCTGAAATATGTCGTAGTAACCGTACCGGTGGGCTTGTTTCTTTCTCTTGTGACTGCAGCTTTACTAAACTCGAAAATAAAGGGAAAGTCTCTTTATCGTACCCTCTATTCCTTCCCTCCGTGACGATGGCTGCCGCTGTTGCCATGGTATGGAAATGGGTCTTTAATGAGAAAATGGGAATTTTAAATGCGCTGATTACTTCTTTTGGCGGTCCCGCGTATCGGCTGGCTTACAAATCCCAAAACGGCTATTTTTGTTGTCATGTTGGTCGGTCTTTGGATGAGTGTAGGCTACAATATGATTATTCTCCTTGCCGGAATGCAAGGCATTAACAAAAGCTATTATGAAGCGGCCGAGATTGATGGCGCAGGACCGCTTACTCAGTTTTTTAAGATTACCGTGCCTCTCCTCACCCCGACCATTTTCTTTGTCATGATTACCTCCATTATCAGCGGCTTTCAGGTCTTTGATGTGGTCTATATGATGGTTTTGAAATCGAATCCCGCCTATGAATCGACGCAGACGGTAGTCATGCTTTTCTATAGACAGGCCTTTGATTACGGTTATAAGGGATACGCCGCGGCAATTTCCATTTTGATTTTCGCGGTCATTATGCTGGTGACACTTGTGCAGTTCTCCGTGCAGAAGAAATGGGTAAATTATTAGAAAGGAGGAAGAAGTATGGAGCAGAAATTATCTTGGAAAAAACTCTTTGTGCATCTCATCCTTATTGCCGGACTTGGTGTTACCATCTTCCCCTTTCTTTGGATGGTTTTGACTTCTTTTAAGACAAGCGGAGAAGCAATGGCAATTCCACCAACCATTTTCCCGAAGAAATTCATTACGGAAGCCTATACACAGATTGTAAGTTCGCTTCCCTTCGTGCGGATTTATCTGAATACGATTTTTTCTACCGTGGTGACGGTCCTTGCCCAGCTTCTCTTTTGCTCTATGGCGGGATATGCCTTTGCCAGAATAAAATTTCCCTTCAGAAATGTCATTTTTATCCTGCTTCTTTCCGTACTCATGGTTCCGGGGCAGATTTTCCTGATTCCGCAGTATCTGATTATCCAGAAGATGGGACTTTTGGATACGATTCCGGCACTTTTTATCCCGAATCTTTTCAGCGCCTTCGGTACCTTTTTGATGCGGCAGTTTTTTCTCTCGCTTCCGGAAGAATTGGAGGAGGCGGCCATTATTGATGGCTGTAGTCGCTATCAGATTTTTGGAAGAATCATGTTGCCGCTTGTGAAGCCCGGCCTTGTGACTTTAAGTATTTTTACCTTTAAGTTTGCTTGGAATGACTTTATGTGGCCTCTTATTGTGAACACCTCTCCGAAAAATATGATTTTAGGACCGGCTCTTTCCACTCTGCAGGGACAGTATACGACACAGTATCCTATGCAGATGGCAGGGGCGGTTATGGCGGTTATTCCCGTGATTCTCGTCTTTCTTTCATTTTCCAGAAGCAGTTTATTGAAGGGTAGCACAGTCCGGAATTAAAGGATAAGAATTTTTTTGAAAAATGTTGAAAAAGCGTAACCGGCTAACTTATTTTCTTGTCTTATAGAGTAGAATCATCGTTCGTGTAATTTTTTTGGGAGGAAAATTATGAAAAGAAAGATTCGATACGGGAAAAGTGCAAGTGGGAGCAGCAGTGTTGCTTTCTTCCTTACTCTTAAGTTCCTGTTCCGGCGCAAAAGCAGACTGCTTACAATGATTCTGCAGCAAATTCCGTATATAAAGAAGAAGCGGAACTTAGCGGAGTGGGAGGAGAGCAGTCGGGACTGGCTAAATCATCCGGAGCAGAGGCGGAAAAACGGTGAAAGGGGAACTTCTTCCGATTATGCAGAGGGAAACTTACAAAATGAGATTCCTACGAATGCTGTCGAGGAGACAGAGACCAATACCGATATGGCGGCTCTTTCCGAAAAGAAGATTCGGACCGTAAATATAAGTCTTGCCGTTAAAAGTGTGGAAAATGCCGCCAAAGAATTGAAGGACAAAGTTAAGACGCAGGGTGGCTATATTGAGTCGGAAGACTTTTCGACACTCAATGAGTGGGATGATACAAAAAGAATGAGCTTTTACCATTCGGATTCCGAAGAACAATGTGGACGGCTTTTTGGAATTTTTAGATGGCGAGGGGAGAATCCTTTCCAAGTCGGAAAACTTGCAGGATATTCGTCTGCAATACAGAGATGCAAAGAACCACATCAAGGCCTTGGAGACGGAGCAGGACCGAATCCTGGCTCTTATGGAGAAGGCAGAGACGGTAGAACAGTTAATTGCTCTGGAAAGCAGACTAACGGATATTCGTTACCAGTTAGACTCCTACAATTCGGAAATTCTCGAGTATGACAATAAGGTGGATTTCAGTACGATTTATCTGGAATTACAAGGCACGGTGGATGATCAGCTAAACAGCAAGCCAAGCTACAGCTTTTCGGATAAAGTAAGAGATGGTTTTTATAGAAATATTTTAGCTATCCAACTTTTCTTCTTGGACATTGCCGTATTTGCCGTGGTGTATATTCCGCAGATTATTCTTGTTCTTCTGGTAATTATGGCACTGCTTCTTTTGAATAAGAAGTTAAATGCAAAAGGCTAAGAAAACAGAAAGATGCAAAAGGGTTTTAAAGACGGAGGATTCTGTAAAGACGGAAGCGTCGGAAGAGTCGAAAGATCCCAATCTCGACAAAAAGAGGATATGAAAAAGAACTAAAAAGAGCTGAAAAATAAGTCACCACGAAAAGACCGATAAATCCGGCAAGCACCGGTTTATCGGTCTTTTCTGAATTTTCTTTTGGGACTTTTTTTACAGCCCCTTTATTATTCTGCTTTTCCAACGGCAAGGCTCTGTAGAAGTCCGTTTTGCAATTCAAAAATCGCACTCTGATCCTTTGCTACAGCAGAGCGATTCGTTTCCTCTGCATGAGAGAGCTCCTCCCGAAGGATAGAAATATGCTTTGGGGCATCAATAGCGATGCGAACCCCGTCTGCAGCAGTTTCAATCACTGTAAGGCGGATGTTATCTCCTATTAAGATGCTTTCGTTCTTTTTTCTTCTAAGGATCAACATGGTTTTCCTTCACTCTTTCTTCCACATCCCTGTGGAATCTTATCCTCTATACTGCAGCTTTTTTTCTGCTTTGTAAGTGAGTAAAGCTGCCAAGTTTGTGCTTGTAGTCATAGCCACTGGATTCCAGTATGACCTGCATTCCCTTATGATTCTCCGGATTGATTACCAAAGGACACTTCAGATTTACGGTATTGCTTAAGTAATCGTCTTGTAAAATGCAAGTTACATAGTAGCTTAACTCCTCTGCGGTCTTTACACCAAGGTAGCTTAATTCTTCCTCGGTGAGGGAAGGAGTGTAATCAGGATCTAAAGCAAAAGGGGATTGATGACTACGAAGGCAATATTCGGATCCTCCACGCCATGTAAAGAGAAGAACGGTAGAGTCTTCTTCTTCGTTTAAACAGAGCGGAAGATAGTGCTGCACCTGACTGAAGCCGAAAAAGCCCGTCAGAAAAGTGGAACAAATCCTTCTCCTCATAATCGATAACACCATAGTCCTTGGTTTGTAATTGCATATTTTTCCTCCATTGAATAATAATGATAAGTCTACACTAGCTTACAATATCCACATTTTCCCCTTCTATAGGTTTTTTGGGAAAGTAAACAAAATCTCCAGTGTACTCAAACTTTATTTCCGGCATCTGGGTCACGATGACCATTTCCATCGCAGGGAGATAAACAATCTCTCCCTGATGAACCCTCATCTCAAAGGCTCCCCGGTCCTGTAGATAGCCGGCACTTTTTTCATTTCGTAAAGCCTGAACCGTAGCTAAGGCTTCCATGCTCGTTGCAGCAGCGCATTGCGTAGTATCTGCTGTATGGAGATTCGGGGTAGCAGCCGTCTGCCTTGTAAGGGATAAAGCATTCGGATTTATCTCCATTCTGCGCATCCTGTGTACCAAAGCTCCGTAATTGACTTGACCGGAACTTCGATAGCAAAGGTTTACTGCACGCCGGTACCCGATATCGTGTGTTCCGGCAATTTGAGCTTCCATTGCACCCATTCGAAGCGCTCTCCCTCGTGCTTCGTCGAGTAAATCAGAGGGGACCAGCCTTCCGCCTATCGAGAGGTGGATGGCCCTAAAGTCGGTGGTACTTATTTTAATGACTTGTCCCATACACGCCTCCCTCTTAAAAGTCCGGCTTAGTAACAGATGAACAGTAGAAAAATAAAGTCATTTGTTTATTACGGACTCCAGAGAATAAAAACAGCCTTTTGACTATTCCTATTCATAAAGAGAAGAACTCTTAACTTACAAGAGAGTCTTACTCCGTGTCGTGATGGTCAGGTAATTTTGAGAGATGACCAAATCATTTTATCTACCTACAAAGTCAAACAAGGATGCCTGCATGATATGCGCTCCTACCTTCATGGCTGCATTGTAACTGTACTGATAGGAATACATCTTTACTGCAGCATCATACTGGTCGATGGCCAGTTTAGCACTGTATTCATTCTGTAAGCTGTCCATGGTAAGATCGAGTCCCTTTTGCGTGGATTCCAAAGTGGCATATTTGATGCCCAGTACGCGGTAGGTATCGCTTACTCTGGATTCCGCATCATCATTTTGAAGGATGAAGTCGGATAGATCTTTATGGAAACGCTCTTTCGCGGTAGATACACCGGTATTGGTTTTTAATGCATCAACATATTGATGCGAAGTAAGGATCGCTTTGGAAAGTAAGGCGATAGGAGAATTCATCAGAGAGTCTTCTTCCTGGATAACTGCGCCTCCATTGCTTGCTCCTTTGATGCGATTGATGGCATCCGTATCACTGAGGGATTTCAAGGCATCGGAACTAAGACCGGTAATCATATTCAACCCACCGGTATAAGTATCAATCAGCGTACTGCGGTCCCGGAGAGAACCGTAACCGGTGCTCATCTTGCCCTGCTCCCGCATAGCGGAAAGCATCAGCTTTAAAGTATCCGCTTCTCCCAAGGGAGTTCCGTTTCCGTCTTTTCCGGAGAAATCATTTTTGTAGTGCGCTCCGTCAAAGCTATACCTGATATTCATCTCGGTAGTCTGCGAGTCTCCCGGAAACTTATGCTTATAGGTTAAAGTAATGCTTGGGGGAGTACCGTCTAAATCCTCTTTTAAGGAGAAGGGTACGGTAGTCATATCATTTCCGCCATAAACATAGAAGTTATCATACTGGGAGTTTAAGGTATTCACCATGGAATGTAATCTTTGAGTAAACTCCGACTCAAAGACACCTACGGTTCCGGGTATATTGTTATTTGGCTCATTTTTTAAGCGGATAACATTGGTATTCACTTCTCGCATACCGTCTTGAATGCTTAAAGCTCCTTTTTCCTGTTGAATCAAACGGTTTTTCACATCGTCGATTACAGATTTCTTGGCCTCCGCATCATTGTGCTGATTTTCAATTCTCTTTCCAGCGTAATAGGCAATCGGGTCTTCCTCGGCTTTCTCAAAGCGACGCCCGCTTCCTACTTGCTCCATGGCTCTGTTCAGCTTACTATGGAGGTCATTCACATGTTGTGCATAATCCTGATAATAGGTTCTTGCTGTTACTCTCATTTTATTTACTCCTCTATATCTACGAAGTCCATCCTTTCTCTACACTTGACTCCGTATAGCCGCTGTTCCTTTCTATCTGGCATCGCTTAGCAATAAAAGAGACAATGCCTCTTTTTTTCTGTCAAAATATATATCGTTCGAGTTTTTCAAAAACTATAAGTAATTTCGAAAAGAACTCTGATGAAAATAGAGTGAAATAGAAAAAAAGAGGAGAAATTTAGATATTTTTTTCTTTTTAAAAACATGCTACTATACTGCGTGTGATAAAAGACAGCTTTAATTCTTGGAAAGGGAATGAAGATAAAGAGATGAAGAAAATATTGTTAATCGGAACAGGGGGAACCATTGCCTCCAAAGAAACGGGAGACGGATTAAGCCCCGGACTTGCCGCCGAGGAAATTGTGAATTATGTACCGGAGGTAAAAGACCTCTGTGAGATAGAGGTTTTCCAGCTTTGTAATATCGACTCGACGAATATGAATCCAAGGATTTGGACGGCTTTGGCGCAGGCGATAAAAGAAAACTATGACCGCTATGACGGCTTTGTGGTGCTTCACGGCACGGATACCATGGCCTACAGTTCTGCGGCGCTTAGCTATATGATTCAACATTCCAGAAAGCCGATTGTCGTAACCGGTTCGCAGCAGCCCATAGAAAAAGAGGGGACGGATGCAAGAGTGAATTTACGGGACAGTATTCTCTATGCGATGGATGAGTATTCGGAAAATGTAGTGCTTGTTTTTGACGGAAATGTCATCGCGGGCACGAGAGCAAAGAAGATGCAGGCCCGTTCCTTCAATGCCTTTCAAAGCGTGAATTTTCCCGTTCTTGCAAGAGTGCAGGACGGGAGAATCATTCGCTATCTTCCCTATATCCCGGAGAGGGAGCCGGTTCGCTTTTTCCCGGAAATCAGCGATTCGGTCTGTGTGTTTAAGCTGATTCCCGGAACAAGGCCGGAGCTTTTGTCTTATCTGTTTGAAAACTATGATTGCATTGTGATAGAAAGCTTCGGAGTAGGAGGAATTCCCGATGCGCTAATGGACACCGTGTACCGGGAAATGAAAAAGTGGAAAGAGGCCGGAAAGGTCCTCGTCATGGCGACCCAAGTTATGAACGAGGGCTCCAATATGGAGATTTACCGCGTCGGACAGAAGGTGAAAAAGGATTTCCAGCTGATTGAAGCCTACGATATGACACTGGAAGCGGTGGTGACAAAGCTTATGGTGCTGCTTAAGCAGTACAAAAACTCTTACGAAGACTTGCAAAGGGCATTTTATAAAGAGGTGAATCACGACATCCTTTGCGCTGTATAGGAATCTCGAAAAGAGGGGTGTAAAAGCTGTAGTTTTACTTGCTTTCATTTGTTCCTGTTCCGCCTTCCTTTTTATACAGTGCGGAAGGTTTCATACGGCTACGCACGGACTGGATAATCGGAACAAGGAAGATGGCCACGATTCCACCGGCAAAGCCGTTGTTGTAGAGGTTTGTTCCATTGTAGACCGCGCCGACATTTAGAGCAACGGAAGAGTGAAGAAAGCCTGCCACCATTCCCCAGAGTATCCCGAACTCTCCCGTAATCGGTGCGAGAGTGGTGGATAGAATCAGGGTCAGCGTAGAACTCGGATCGTTCAAGTCCCAGATTTTTAAGTAACTTGCAATAATGACTCCGATCAGCACCGGAAGAATATTTCGGATGTGTTTTCCGAGGGCACTGAAGCCGACCACACAGAAGATGGAGCCGATGGTCGGACCGTTAAAGTCTCCTCCAGTATAGTAGAGGAGGAGCGTCATCAGAAGACCGTTTACACCCATATTGAATATGGTAGGATAGTCTCCGTATTTTTTTAAGAAGTCCGGACCGCCCACTCCGCTTTCTTTCAGCATTTCGAAGTAGGAAGAAAGGGTTTCCCCCCTCCCGATGACAAGAGAAAGAAGAATGAGCGTTAAGAAAAGTGCAAGAAGACTGTGAAATCCGAAGAGTCTGTGTCCGGTATCCCAGAGCAGTCGGGACTCAATTTTGGCGCCGAAGGATTTCATAAGGGAGGTCACGATGGTGGCGATGATTCCGCAGGAAAAACCGACATTATAGAGAGAATATCCCATATGAGCGTGTTTGGTATGAAGAGAAATCGGAACCAAAACATAGCCGATGATAAGCCCCACTGAAACCGCAAGGAGCAGCTGCCAATGAAAAGGCAGAGTCTTGGTCAGCATGATTTGCGTGATAATGGGAGAGAGAGTGGTGCCGTAAAAACCGATATAGAGATACTTTTTTATCGGTACTTGGTGTACTTTTGCGTATAATACATAACCCATTAAGATAGACCAGATATTCAGAAGGATTTTTTCCGAAGAGAGAAAAACCGAACATAAGACAAGCTGCTACGATACAGCTCCCGTCAAAGTCGGACTTGGTAAAGCAGAGAATCCCGAGTGAAATGATGGCAAGGCAGCCGGCGTTGAAAAAAGCGGCACCGACGCCTCCGACAACAAAGTAGTCGGAAATCAGAATGTCGGGCTCTCTGATAATATTTTCAACACCCTTAAGAACCTCTCCCGGTGCCTGCTGAGTAAGACTGATCAGCATAAAATAGAGAGGGACACAGCACATCAAAAGATAGCGTTCCCAGTTCGGGAGTGTATGATGCAGTTTTTCAATATTTTTTTTCACCTTTTCGTGAACCTTTTCCTGCACGGATTTATGAAAAAGCTGGAGTTTCATGCGTTACCTCTTCTTATCCTTAATGAGTATCACTCATATAGTATGTGAATTTTAAAAAGCTAAGCTTAAAAATCTAAAAAAAGCTTACGTATCTCTTTCGGATTAATTATAAGAACAAAAAAATACTACAGTAGAGGATAAGAAAAAGCAAGACATAAAAAGTAAGAGAGTAAGAGAGTAAAAGAGGAGTCTCCGGTGAAGAAGACTCCTCTTTTAGGGGGATTGGATATATATCAAAATTTGAAAGAACGCTTGTTATCTTCCGATTGCCAGCAAGGTTTCCAAGGTATCATTTAAGGTAGTCATAAGTCTTGCGGCTGCATTGTAAGAGGACTGGAAGGTCATCATATTTGCCGCTTCTTCATCAAGACTGACTCCGGAAAGCTGGTCTCTGGAGGTATTCAGACCGTCTAAGACGGTCTTATTGATGGTATGCGCATTGTTGTTGGCATAGGAATCGGTAGCCAAAGTAGTGGATACATTGTTCATATAGTCCCCATAACTGGTTTTGGTATTGTTCATTTTCATCATGGGGCTAATCAACTGCTCAAGCATCTCCAAAACCGTATCGGTTGTATCCCCTGATTGGTTAAGGTGGGACCGTTTCGGAAACCGTGGGTTCCGACATGCGTGGTTCCGTTTACCCAGCCTTTTGGAGATTCCGATATTTGCTGCAGTCACATCATCCGGAATATTTCCTCCGGTCGGACCGGCTGTTTTATCTCTATTAATCAGTAAAACATGGTTCGGGTTTGTCGGATTCGGTGTTACAGTACCGTTATAGTCTGTATTTCCCTTCTTATTAACTGCATTCATATTTTTTTGGTAAAGGTTTCTGCAAGGAGATCCAACTTACCCATATAGAAGTCATAGCTGTAGGAAGTCATCTCGTTGCTTGCCTTTAAATCAGCTAAGTTGATTACGCCTCCTGCATGAGAGAGCTGACGAATATCACAGGAAGAAAGCATATCCAAGTTAGCCTGTACACTGCCTGAAGCAAAGCGAACCTTCGAGGTATCCGTAGTAAAGCTGTCCGGTGTACCGACCCTCTTTTTGAAACCGGTAAACTTCAGCTGTGTATTTAAAGGATTGTCCTCCGAGTACGGTTGTGCGGGTAAGGCGGGGGTCGCAAGCTCCACTTTTCCTACATTGTAATGTCTTCCCTGTAGCATCCTTTAAATCCGCATCAATAGAACCGTTTACCAAGGTGATTTTCTTTATTTCCGTGTTGCCGCCCGTGCTGTCCCGGTAAACAAGATTGACACGGATATCCTCCGGCCAATCGGAGCGTCCTGTGACATTTCCCGCGGAATCATAGTTGTAAATACGATAGCGGGTAGTCGGCGGGGTGGCTGAGGTATACTCCTCGGAAAAAGTTTCCACTTCGATGGGGATATACTTGGAAAGCTCATCTAAACGCTTATTTCTCTCATCCATCAGTTCCAGTGAGGGATGTTTCATAAGCTGGTTCTTTTTGATTCTTCGGTTTAAGTCTCCGATTTCTTGTACTAAAGTATTTATTTTTGAATGGCACCGTTTTCTGAAGTTCCGGTTCCATCTATTTTACGAAATTCGTTTTTTTCCGCCTGAATAATGCCCTCTGCGGCAGAATTTAAAAGCTGTGTCATAGCCTGGACTCTGCCCATGAATTCTCCTTCATAGACCGGGTCCTGTATCTTAGAGGATCTTGCATGTTGAGAAGAGATTTTTGGATATCATCAAAGGAGGCGCGGAGACCGTTTATCTTTGTTTCATCTAAAAATCTGGACAACGCTTTTAAGGACTCTCCGAGTTCCTGAGAATAGGATGCCCTTCCATTTTGGGCACGATATTGCTTATCCAGGAATTGATCACGAAGTTGTCGCATTCCGTCCATTGCAACACCGTATCCCACATTCGTTTCATTCGAGTTGGTATAAAATGAAGTCGGATTTTTATAGTTGATGGACGATGTTTTCATATCCTGCCGTGTATAGCCTTCGGTGTTCATATTCGCAAGGTTATGTCCGACTACATCCAGTTTTTTCTGATTCATCCGCATTGCGGACAATGCCGTATCGAAGCCGGCAAAAGTCGCTCTTATCATAACTCCTCCTTGAAAAAGAGAAGCATCCTAAAAAGAATGCTTATACCCTTCTATCCCTAAATTTTTTCGCTTCGGTCTTTCCCTCGAGCTTTTGGGAAAAATCGATTAAACGTACCTGCATGATTCTATCGGCAGTTTCTTTCGACTGTATAAAGCGATGCAGATTCTTTTCCAGATTTTCGATGCTTTCCGCCCATTCTTCCTTCTCCTCATCCGGAGCTTTTTTTCCAAAATGGAAGGAAGAGAGGCGGGAACCAATCCCAGTTCTTTTTGTAATTTTTCCCGTTTCTTCTCTAAGCCCTTGAAACGGAGTAAAGTGGGCTGTGCCTCTGTCACCAATGCGTCAATTTTATCCTTTGCATTGTTTGAAGCGGATATACTTAGGGAATCTTCGAGGTCACAAAAGAGAAGAGAGCAGAGCGGACAACTCCGTATAAACGGGGCGCAGCTCATCCCACTTTTTTTTACATTCAACAGTCATGATATTTTCTCCAATAAAAACTTTAGTCCTTATAGCCTAAGAGTTTTTCTGCAATGCGTCTTGCATTGGGGCGATAGGCACCGGATTGTACCTGCTGATGAAGCTCAGCCACTTTTTTTGTCCGAGGCACCGACTCTGATGGAATCGGCAGTTGCCTTACTAAGGGCTGCTACAAAGCTTCTGTCATCGATTTTGTTTCCGCCGGAAAGAGATAAGGTATCCGTATCCGGTTTTTGGCCTTTTTCAACCTGCACAGCGGGTTTCTTGGCTAAGGATGCCTGACGAGTCTGATAATCTACGCGGGTGTTAAAATCAGGTCTGATTGAAAAATTCATTTTTCCTCCTATAAACGGCGTTTTTCTCCTCTATTCTCACCGTTTTCTTTTGCAATTATTCTAGGCAAAGCATCCGCCCACTCCCTCGGGAAAGATTCTTGCACAGGGGAAATAGATGGGGTATACTTCCTTTAAAAGAAAAATTTTCATAGGAAATACCCTTCTACCCCTACTATATCGGCGAGAAATTTGTCGATATAAGTAATGTACAGTTGAAATACGAGATTAAATTTCGGTTTTTTATTAGAACAATTTTACACTTTGGGAGGGAAAATGGCAAACATTTTACAAGTAACATCTGCCCCCGTGACTCCGGATCCGTCAGTGCAACATGGTCGTGTGGCTCCGGATATGTCTGTTAAAAATCCGGTAAATCCATCTGCGGTTAACCGGGCAGATGGGCAGGAGACGGGACAGACAGGAAGTTCCACGGGAGAAGGACGGTTTTCTGCGGTCGATTTCGAAGGAAATTACGCGGCCTTTTTGAGAGAGCTCACGGACAATGTGAACCTTCCGAAAGAGATGGAAACCGTACTTTTTGGGGAAGGCGCTGTGGCGCTAAGCCGAAATAAGGAAGAAATCAGTGAAGTTTTAAAAGAACTTTTTTCTTCGATGGAAATGGACAGTCCGGAAGAGTTAAAGGATTTTTTACAGAATCAACAGCAGGCACAGATTAAGTTTTCCGGGAATCTGTTTAACAATTTAAGGGAATGTTACAAGGTAACATTTCTTCCTCTTGCGTACCGCAATTTTGAACTTTGCAAAAAGCTATAACGACTACAGTTCGTCCGGGCATTTTTTAGCGCAACTGGAAACCATTGCGGGCGATATTGATAAACTCCTCTTACCTTCCTTCCAAGGGGAATTCGAGGATTTGATATCGCAGATGAATTTTAAAGGGGGCATGGGAGAGGATAAAGCGAATTCTTCCTTAATAAATGGTCAGATTATTCCTTTCTTATCCAACTATATTTCCCGTACCCATGATTACGGGGCTGTGCGTAATGCAGCAATTCTCTTTGTGCTTTATGCTGTAAAATACGAAAACGGATCGGAAGAACTTCTTGCAAAAACAAAAAGAGGCACTATTGAATAATTCCGATTTTCGACTGCTTTTTAAGGGGGATCCGGAGGAAGCTTTCAAGAGAGCTTAAAGAATCTGGAGATGAAAACAGGAAATAATTTTACAAAGCTCTTCAACCAATTTCTCCTTGCGGGAGCGGAGGGAAAGACGGGAACGGAAAATATTTCTCAGTTTCAAGATGTCTTAAGAGGGCTTTTACTGAATGAAAGTGTATATATGCCTTTGCAACATCTTGTTTTACCCTTCCGATACGGAGAGAAAGATGTGATGAGTGAGATGTGGGTGGATCAGGATGCGAAGGATATGAATGGAGGAAAGCTGACCAAGATGCTTTTAAAATTCAATATCCAGAACTTGGGAAGTTTTTGAAATTATTTCCGGTATTACCGACATGAGAGTGGATATGAGTCTATTTATGCCGGAAGATCTGATGGAGAAGCAGAAGGATGTGGAAGGAGTTGTAAACACGATTTTACGGCAAAACGGTCTTTCTGTTGCGAATCTGGGAATATATCAAAAAACAAGAGATTTTAAATTGCAGGAAGTCTTCCCGGGACTTAAAGATGCGGAGAAGGGACTAAACGTAAGAATTTAGACAGCTTTTTTTCCCTTTTTAAATAGAGAAAAAGACTGCCGATAGAATAAGCAGTGCGTAGGGAGAAGGAGACAATGGCGGATTTCAGTAAACTCATGGAGAGAAAAGCAGCGGCGCTGAAATATGACAGTGAGAAAAATGGTGCACCCATGATTGTTGCGGCAGGAATGGGGCATATGGCGGAAAAAATCACGGAAACTGCCATGAAAGCAGGTGTGCTGGGTGTATGAGGATGACAGTTTGGCATCCTTGCTTACCCAGATGAAGCTGGGGGCAGAAATTCCGGAAGAGCTTTTTCAGGCAATTGTAGAGATCTATATTTATTTTTTAGGCTTTACGGGAGATGCAGAAAAAGATAAGGAAGAACAAGAAAAAAGAAGAGAGGAAAGACGGATTAGAGAGCTCCAAAAGAACGAAGCAGGGCAGGAGGAACAGTCCGGACAAGAGAAAGAAACGAAGATACGGGAAAGACTCTCTTCTTAAGGTTTGCCTAAGGACAGGCATAGAAGAGCGAGGTTTAAAATGAAGGAGCAGAGTATACGGAAGAGTTTTGTTCTCATAGTATGTCTTTTTTTTGTACTGTTTTTCCGGGAAAATGGTTTTGCGGCATCCTCTCCGATACGAAATATTCGGGTGAAAGTGCAATCCCGCCTAGAGCCCGGAGATAGTCCGGGAGATATCCGAATCGAGGGAGCGGAGGCAGAAGCGCATGAAGTTGTTGCCATGGCAAAAGGGAGTAACTTTACCATTACAAAGGCGGAATGGGGTAGCGGGAAAAAGTCCTATGTAACCGTAGGTGATGAGCTTAAGGTAGTGCTGGTACTTACTCCCGTAGATGTTACAACGAACTTCTTTCAGGCCGCCTATCACTCCGGAACGTTCCATATAGAAGGCGGTTCTTACGTTTCCGCGAAACGAGAAGGAGATGATCTTCACCTTACTGTAAAACTGAAAGCGGTACAGGGAAGATACGATGCGCCTGTTTCCGTAGACTGGAATGCAAGAACACTCGGGCAGGTTTCCTGGACTCCCGGACAATCGGATTCACACAGCTACCAGGTTCAGCTTTCCGAAACGGAAATCGTATTTTTGAGCTGGCAAGACTGAATGCAACACAATACAATTTTTACCCCTATATGACGAAGGCGGGAAGCTATACGGTACGGGTAAAAACGATTCTGAAAAATGACAAAGAAAAAAATTATGCAGGAAGCAGTACATACAGCGAGTCCTCGGAGCTGGTAATTGACGATAGAGATGTATCGGATGGAAAAGGAAGAGTCGGAGACAAGGTTGTCAGCGGAACAGAAAAGAAGGTCGGTTGGGATAAGGATGGAAATGACTATGTCTATCGCTTACCAAGCGGAGCACTTCTTACCGGCTGGGGACATATCGGCGGCTACTGGTATTATTTTCGACCGGACGGGAAAATGGCAAAAAGATGGGAGAATGTAAACGGAAAGTGGTATTTCTTCCATGAAAACGGAGACATGGCTGTCGGATGGATTAAAGACAATAACAACTGGTATTACCTTGTTCCGGATAACGAAGCCGTAAACGGACTGGTTTCCGGAGAGATGCTTGGGCAGGGTTGGCACATCATAAGCGGCAGATACTATTACATGGAAGAAAGCGGCAGAATGCATAAAGGCTGGCTACTTGATCAGGGGAGATGGTATTACTTAAATGAGCTGGAGAATTCGCTGGAAGGCGTCATGTTCAGCGGTTTTATGGTACGGAATGAGAAGACCTATTATTTGAACAGTAACGGAGCGATGGAAACGGGCTGGGTCTCCATAGACGGAAACTGGTATTATTTTCAGAAAGACAGCGGGGAAATGCTTAGGAACACCTGGGTAGACGGTTTCCCCTTAAATGCAGACGGTATATTAGATGAAAACAGCTTTAGGCGATAGATAGAGAAGGAAATAAGCCCTTCTTATCCGCTAAACTTGCTTATAATTTTCTTTCCTTTCGTCGATGTAGAGAAGAAGGAAATGAAAGAGAGACGGCTCTTAAGAAAACATAATGAGTCGTGCTAAAAGGCAAGGGAACTGCCGGATAATGAAGGAGAAGGATATGAAAAAGGGGAAGAAGAAGGCTTTGGGAACGTGGGAACTTCGGATTTTGGAGTTTACGGAAAAGCTGATTCTGCTTCTCCTTTTAATTTGGCTGATTTTAATTCCCTTCAGCAACAATGCAAGGGCGGCAGAATCGACGGTCATTGAGACGATTAAAGTCAATTTTGCAAGTCGGTTTGGAGATCAGGAGGAAATCGTTCCCCCCTGATGTTACTGTCTCTGACAACGACGTCGAGATTACGGATGTGCATTACCGAAAGGACTATGATTACTGGGTTCCGGGGCAGAAGGTAAGAGTGGAAATCCTTTTACATGCTAAAGAGGGGAAGGTATTTTCCTCTGTAATCAACCGCTCCAAAGTAGGAGTCAGCGGTGCAAATTTCGTAGAAGCAAAGCTCATAAAAGGGAATAATCTGTTGGTCAAGGCGGATTATATCCCGATGATGGTTCTTGGTAATGTAAGCTATGCAGCTTGGAATGGTGCACACTCGATGGGAATCTGGGATAAAGTTCGTTTTGCTCCATCCTATACGGTAGCACTCTATGGAGATAATAAGCTGGTACAGGAATTTAAAGGGGTCAAAACCAGTTTTTTTGACTTCGGAAAATATATGAAGGACAAGAGGAAAACCTATTACTACGAAGTCAAGGCAGCACCTCTTACGGAAGAGCAGAAGAAATATTTAAAAGAAGGACAATATGTCATAGCCACAACGGATGAGGTGCCGGAGCCTGCAGGAAGCGGACCTGAGCTTGAACCGGAGCAAAGCATTGAAGACTATTTAAGCGAAGGAAATGGAGTAGAGCCCAATTCCTGGCGCTATGTGGGGAGACGCTGGTACTTTTTGGATGCATCCTGTCGAGTCAAGAAAGGCTGGCTGGAAAGAAGCGGAGAATGGTTTTTCTTAAATCCGAAGAGCGGTGCAATGGAGACCGGTCTCGTAGAGACAGGAAAAGATAAATTTGCTTACTTCCGGGATGACGGAGTGATGCTAAGCAATACTTGGGTGCATTACGGACCGGATGTCTGGTATCTCTTCGGGCAGGACGGATACATGATAAACGGTTGGTGGAAGAACAGCCGGGGAGATTGGTTTTACCTGAATCCCGATTTCAAAGGAAGGATGCATATCGGTTGGTTAAAATATAAAGAAGACTGGTACTACCTTGATAAAAACGGAGCCATGCTAAGAGGCTTCCAGAATATCAACGGAAAAACCTATTTCTTTGTCGAAGACGGGAAAATGCTTAGCAATACCGATGTGGAAGGAAGACATTTAGGCGCCGACGGAGCCGCAACATAGGACAGCGGCGTCGATTTCATGATTTTTTTGTTTGATTTTAGTGATGAAAGCCTCTTGTCCCACCTATTCAAAAGACGCTCTCGCTCGATTCCGACAGAGCGGCACTAAGCATCGAACTTCGCTCACACTCGTTCTCTGCAAGTGCCGGCGTCTCCAAACGCTTTTTCATTAGGTGGGACAAGAGGCTTATCTGCAAACATAGAAAAAAATCATGAAATAGAGATATCCGCTTATCTTTGCGGCAAATTCTGTCGATACAATTGTAATTCGTATGCAATATTAGGAGAAGGAGTTATTAAGATGGATTTATTTCCTTTACAAAGTGGACTACAGGGAGTGGTAAGGGGAGTGCAGAACAATCCGATACAGGGTCTGTCCCAAGCCGGGGACGCACTGTCTTTTCGGAATGTCCTTTCCACTACGGTGAGAGAGGGAAGTCTGCAGGGAACGAATGCTTTTACCAAAGCGAGTGCTCTTCCGGGAAGGGCTGCACAATATGAGTCTATCTTCGACGAAGCGAGTCGGACCTACGGGGTATCGAAGTCGCTTCTTCTTGCCGTAGCAAAACAGGAATCGAATTTTAATCCGAATTCCGTTTCTCATGCAGGAGCGCAGGGAATCATGCAGCTTATGCCCGGTACGGCAAAGACGCTGGGCGTAAAGAATGCCTTTGATCCTTATGAAAATATCATGGGAGGAGCAAAGCTTCTTCGGGACAATATCAAGAGCTTCGGTTCTGTTCCGCTTGCCCTTGCCGCATACAATGCCGGTCCCGGTGCAGTGAAGAAGTATGGCGGTGTACCGCCTTATAAAGAGACACAGGACTATGTCAGAAAGATCATGGCAGACCTGGGAGACAATGCCTATCAGGCAAAAAGCCATTTTAATTATAAGGGAGATCAGGGAGGAAGCAGTTCAGCTTATTCCGAAAGCAACTTGGGACTCGGAGGAGGGAATGGAATTTTCGGAAACAATTCGCTCTTGTTGTTCTTAGGTTCCTCCGGAGGAAAACTCTCTTCTTCTTTCCGGTGTGATGCAGTCTCTTCTTACGCAGAGTCTGCTACAGGGAAGACAAAGAGAAGCGGCAGCAGGAGATGGAGACAATTCTACCGTGACCTTGGACAGGCAGAGTTTTCAGAGCTTGGTATCGTTATTGCAGATTCAGATGATGATGCCTTCCCGAATAGGTGAAACAGGAGAACGGATATAAAAGCAGAGGAAAAGGAGAACTCCTCTTTTTGAAATTAAGAAAGGAAGGAGCAGACTATGGTTTTACGGGACTGTAAAAAGGGAATGGTGCACTGGCCGGAGGAGATAGAAATATTCCGGTCCTGGTTGAAAAAAATGATGAGGAAATCATTCTTTATTTTAAGGGATATAAGTTTGAAGACAGACGCTTTATTTCGGAGATTGACTTTTATGACCTGCAAAAGGGCATGATAGTGACACTCTCCGAAGTTCTTATGCGTAAAAATCCGGCCTTTCCGGAAAGCCCCTATCCATGGATCGGAGTTTGCGAGGTACAGGAGGTTCTCCGTATCGTGCAAAGACAGAACGACGTCCGTGTATCTGTTGCGATGGAGCTTCCCTTTGTGAAAGAGACAGAGCCGGATGCAGAGGATGGCGAAACGGAGGAACTCCACTTCTTTGGCGTTATCCGAAACCTAAGTGCCGGCGGTATTTTTATGGAAAGTTCGGAACCTTTGAAAGAAGATGATATTGTACGCTTCCGCTATCGCTTCGATAAAGAAGACCGGGAATTAAAGCTTGTGGTAGTTTGGATGAAAGCTGCCGAAAACGGAAACTTCGGCTATGGACTTCGTTTTCTCCGGATGAGCCTCGGGATGGAATCGGAAGTCCGGAATCATGTATTCAAACTGATTTCCGAAAATGCGAAGAAGAAGTAGGGGAAGGATACCGCTATATCTGTAGTTCAAGTTTTAACTTTTGTGAGGGAAAACAAAGTGAAACTTTCTTTAACAATGATTATCAAAAATGAAAGCCGTTGCATAGAGCGTTGCTTGAAGGCAATTATACCTTATGTAGACATGGTAGTGCTCTGTGACACAGGTTCTACGGATGGAACCCTGGAAATTTGCAAGGCGTGGGAGGATAGGAAGTTCTTCCATGTTTTTTCTATTCCTTGGGAAAAGGATTTTTTTGAAGTCGTCTTTGCAGTTCGTTTGAATATGACTAAAGCCGTGTATAAATATGCAGGCAATGGAAATCGTAAGGAAGTCAAATCCTAAAAGAAAATCGAGAGGACAAATGAAAATTTCACAGGCAATGATTGTAAAGAATGAAGAAAAAGAATATTGAAAAAGCTCTTTGCATGGGGAAAAGGAATTGTGTCGGAGCAAATCGTGGTGGATACGGGAAGTACGGACAGAACAGTGGAAATAGCGAAAAGTATGGGAGCGAAAGTCTATCATTTCCCTTGGCAGGATGATTTTTCTTTGGCTAAAAACTTTGCCATCAGTAAATGTAAATATCCTTGGATTGCCATGCTTGATGCAGATGAATATTTTTTTAGAGGAAGATGCAAAAGAAACTGAAATATTTTTATCAACTTGGTAGATAAAGACTCGGATATTCACGGGCTTGCAAACTGCTTTAGTAGACTTAAAGAATGAAGATGGAGAAATAAGAAGCATTAATCGAACAATACGAATCTTTAGAAACAGAAAGGATATTCTCTATGGGAGAGCGATACATGAGCAATTAGAACTCTTTAACGGAAAGGATTTTACAGCAGCGGATTGTAGTAACGAGCTATCTGTTTATCACACCGGTTACATCGATCTTTGTGATTCTCAAAAGACCAAATCCAATAGAAATCTGAATATAATTGAAAATCAACTTAGCCAAAAATCCACACGATTTTGAAAATGAGGATTTATCTTGCGAATGAATATGCTGTAAGAAAACTCTGGATAAGAGCTCTGGAAGAGATAAGACTTTTTTTATAAGGATATTCCGGAAAAATATAATACTAGAATCGATATTATTTCCAAAGGAATATGTACACATCTTATTGCATTATCGGAGATGGAAAAAGCAGGAGAAGATAGGGAAGCCATTTTGAGAGAGATGGAAGAAGTCGTTGAGAAAGGGAAAAAGATCATTCCTGATAATGCGGATTTTTCATATTTATACGGGAGAGCCTTGTATAGTCAATATCACAAATATGATAAAGCAATTTCAGCATTATTAGATGCTTTGGATATTGCGAATTCGGATAGTGAAACTACATTATCTGCTTATTTTGGCTCAGATATATTTTCTTGTTACAAGATGCTTGCGGATTCTTGCTTTCAGGTAGGAGATACGGAAGGGGCAGTGCGTTACGGTACGGCAGTACTCCAATATCATCCTAATAATTTGGACACATTATTAGTTCTTTTGTGCGCTTTTTATAAGAAAGAGGCGGAGTGGGAAGATGTGAAAAATTCCTCAATAAAATTTATGGAGATGAAATCACATCCATAGAAGAGTTGGCAAGGAGAGTAGGGTACAGGATTCCTTGAATAATGCAAGAATAAATTTGTAAATTTCGGGTAAGATTTTTTGGGAAAAAGCTCAAAAAAGAAGATTACTTTGAATAGTTCTTGATAGGAGATTATTGAGAAGAATGAATACATGCCGGGACTTAGATGAAATTCAGCATATATAAAATGGGGGAAATATGAGATTTGAAAGAGAATTTTTTTCTACGATGAAGTCAGGGATGGTTTTTATATTCCGGGAATAATGAAACGACTATGGGCGGCAGAGTTAACTATTTTGTCTGAGGTGGATAGAATTTGCAAAAAAATATGATATCCCCCTACTATGCAGTGGGGGGAACTCTTTTAGGTGCAGTACGAGATGGAAATTTTATTCCCTGGGATGATGATATTGATATCATGATGCTTAGGGAAGACTATAATCGATTTGTTGAAGTGGTAGTAAAAGAGCTTCCTAGAGAACTGGCTTTTAATGCTTTGGAAGTAAACGATAGTTTTTATAGATTGTGGGCAGCTGTAGGAAAACACGTCATTGGGTTTGAAGCTGATATTCTTAAAAAAATATCAGGAGTATCCATTTCGAGTATCGATAGATATTTTTCAAAATAGATGAGCTTGCTAAAAAAATTCGAAAGATGAATTATTTCAGAAACAAATATTAAATATGTTTTCTGTGATTCTGCAAATCATGGAGAAGAGTGATAAAAACATGCTCCTTCATAAGGAGTTGAAGGAGATAGAAAAATTATTACAAATACAGTTTGATAAAGGAAGGGATTTAAGACCACAAATAGCTTATTTTATGAATCAGATATTTCAAGAGTTTAATGGAGAAGGAGGAGATTGGCTTGCAGTGATGCCGTTTTATATTGGTCAAGGAATCTGCAAGTATCCCAAATCTGCCTTTGAGAATGGCAAGCGGATTCCTTTTTGTGGTATGCAAATTCCGATTCCCGGAGATTATGATACGGCACTAAAGGCTGAATTTGGAGATTATCATAAGAAGGCTAAGGCCGGAGGAGGACACGATTATCCTTGCATAAAGAAGCAAAAGAAGGAGCTTCAAACTCTTCTGAAGGGAGCGTGGGATCCTGACTACCACTTTTCTGAAGAGGATTTAGTTCGCCCGAAAATACAGAACCTCCGAGATATGGTGCTATTTATGGTGGAATCCCTTATGTCCTCTCAAAAGCAGTTTTTCGAAGAGTATTCAAGAGGGGATATTTCATCTTGTCTTTCGAGACTTTCCAGCATACAGGAGGAAGCGATTAATTTTGGAAATGCCATAGAGCAGAAAAAGGGAGAGGGAACTGAGTCTGTTTCTATATTGGAAGAGTACTGCGATGCTGTGTATCAAGCTTACCGGTCTGTGCTTGAGCTGGTAACACTGAAAACGGATAAGACGAACTTACAAGATAAGATAGAGGATGTTCATATTCCGGCAGACCTTTCTCCGTCCCTGCAAAAGGAATTACATAGAATCCTAAAGAAGCCCTCATACTATCTAAAGAAATTACGAGTGGCTCTAGAAAAAGACTTTAAGAGACAGGTGGTATTCCTCCCGCATAGTGCAAAGCATTTTGAAAGTCTCAGACCTTTGGTAGATGCTCTTATAAATACAGAAGACACGGAATGTAAGATTATTCCGATTCCCTATTATGATAAAAATGGGGATGGAAGTCCTAGGGAAATACACTATGAAGGAGAGAACTTTCCCTAAAGGATATGAAATTATCGATTATAGAAGCTATGACTTTGCAACGGAACTTCCGGACTGCATCGTTATCAACTCGCCCTATGACGAGTTCAACCCGGTAGTTTTCGGTAGATGCTCGTTTTTACAGTAGAGAGATAAAAAAGTATACGAAAAGGCTTGTTTATATCCCTTGGTTTGTGACGGATGAAATTAAGCCGAAGAGTGAGGAGGATGAAAAAGCATTTACAAATATGGAATATTATGTGACGGTTCCGGGAGTTTTCCATTCAGATTTAACGATTGTGCAGTCGGAAGGCATGAAGAAAGCGTATCTTGCAAAGATATCGGAATTTGCAGAGCAAAGCTATCAAAAAAAAGATGGAGAAAAAGATAAGCGGAGCAGGTTCCTGTCTTTTGGGCGAGAAAGAAGGGCAGGGAAGTAAGGAAGTAGTGGAATGTTTTAGGCGTTTTTTAGTAAAAAAATAAAGTACGGTATGGAATTATATAGAAATGTTTAATGGATTACAAAGCAAGAAGATTCAAATCGATATTAAACAGGTAGATCCAATTAGATATGAAACAAGAAAATTTAATCAGATGTTAATCGAGAAGGGGAAGTATGGAATTCGAAAAAGAGTTTTTCTATGATGAAGTGCGAGACGGTTTCTATATACCGGGAATCATTAAGCGACTATGGGGAGTAGAACTCATCATTCTGTCTGAGGTGGATAGAATTTGCAAAAAATATGATATCCCCTACTATGCTGATGGAGGAACTTTACTTGGTGCAGTACGTGACGGAAACTTTATTCCTTGGGATGATGACATCGATATTATGATGTTTCGAGAGGATTATAAAAGGTTTATTCAACTTGCGCAAGCAGAGTTAGCTAAAGGTTTATCGGTTCATTCTATGGAAGTAGACAGAAATCGCTGTGATTTTGTATCCGTTATATCGAAATCAGGGTTAGGGTTTCACTCGGAATATCTCCGAGAATACTGTGAGTTCCCATATTCTGTACAAGTTGATGTATTTGTTTTAGATGAACTGGCGAATAATCCGGAAGATGAAGCCTATAGGCAAGACGTGGTGAAAATGTTTGGCGAAGTTCTGCGTGGATTATATAAGAAAAATGGAGAGGCATCACTTCAGAGGGAATTGAAGAGTATAGAACAGCTTTTTCGTATAGAATTGAATAGGAAAGAGGATTTAAAGGGACAAGTTTATCGGCTTATGGACCGGATATTTTGTGAATTTAACGGAGAGGGTGGAGAAAATGTTGCCTGCATCCCTTGGTGTGTGTTTCAAAAAAAGAAACAGTGTATCCCTCAAACAGCTTTTGATAAAGCGAAAAAGATTCCTTTTTGCAATATGCAGATTCCAATACCGGGAGACTATGATGCTGTTTTGAAAGCAGAATATGGTGAGTATCGGAAGAAGCAGAGAGCTGGCGGTGCACATAACTACCCATACTTTAAGAGAGATAAGAAAGCCCTTTATAATCTTATAAAGGGAAGGTGGAATTGGGATTATCATATTTCCAAGAGTGAGCTAGAGCATCCAGAGGTGCAAAATATTAGAGAACTGGCAATGCTGACACTACATTCCTTTATAAAGTCATACAGAAAGCTTTTGGAAGAACAAAAGAAAAAAGATTTTCTTGCTTGCCTTCAGAGACTTTCTATTATGCAGGAGGAAGCCATCACTTTTGGAAATATTATTGAGAAGCAAAAAGGAGAAGGAACAGAATCTGTTTTTTTGATAGAAGGATATTGTGAAGCACTTTATGAAGTTTACCAGAGTATATCGGAACAGATAGCCAAGGATGATTTTTCAAAAGTTCCATTTTCCGTAAGAAAAGGTCTGAAAGAAAAGATGAAGCATGTTGAAACTTGCCTTGACAGCTTGCAATATGCTTTGACGAAAGACTTTAAGAAGCAGGTTGTTTTCCTTCCTCACAGTGCAAAGCACTTTGAAAGCTTACGACCCTTGGTGGATGCACTTTTACAGGATGAAGAGATAGACTGTAAAAATTATTCCTATTCCTATTATGATAAAATGTGGAGATGGAAGACTAAAAAGAAATGCATTATGAAGGGGAAACTTCCCTGAGAAATATGAAATATTAGATTATAACTGCTATGACTTTTTTGCAGATTTGCCGGATTGTATCATCATCAATTCTCCCTATGATGAATACAATCCGGTGTGGACAGTGGATCCGAAATTTTACAGTAGAGAGATGAAAAAGTATACGAAAAAGCTTGTTTATATCCCTTGGTTTGTGACGGATGAAATCAATCCGAAGAGTGAAGAGGACGGAAAAGCATTTATAAATATGGAATATTATGTGACAGTTCCGGGAGTTTTCCATTCAGATTTAACGATTGTGCAGTCGGAAGGAATGAAGAAAGCATACCTTGCAAAGATAGAGGAATTTGCAGGCAAAGCTATCAAAAAAAAGATGGAGAAAAAGATAAGCGGAGCAGGTTCCTGTCTCCTTGGAGAGAAAGAGGGGCAGGGAAGCAAGGAAGTAGTGGAATGCTTTTAGACGTTTTTTTAGTAAAAAAATAAGAGATGGGACGGAATTAGATAGAAATGCATAATGGATTACAAAGCAAGAAGATTTAAATCGATATTAAACAGGTAGATCCAATTAGATATGAAACAAGAAAATTCAAGCAGATGTTAATTGAGAAGGGGCAGTATGGAATTCGAAAAAGAGTTTTTTTCTATGATGAAGTGCGTGACGGTTTTTTTATACCGGGAATAATGAAGCGACTATGGGCAGCAGATCTCACTGTTCTATCTGAGGTAGATAAAATTTGTAAAAAATATGATATTCCCTATTATGCAGTGGGAGGAACCTTACTTGGCGCAGTGCGTGACGGAAGCTTTATTCCCTGGGATGATGATATCGATATCATGATGCTTAGGAAAGACTATAATCGATTTGTTGAAGTGGCAGTAAAAGAGCTTTCGGAAGAATTGCTTTTCGATTCTATGGAGATAAGTGATGATTGGGATGAGCTTAAAGCAGTAGTGGGGAAAACAAAAATAGGATTTTTCCCAGAAGTGCTCAGAAAATACTGGGAATACCCATTGAAATGCACCATAGACATTTTTATATTAGATGAGCTTGCAAAGACCCCAGAGGAAGAAGAATACAGAAAACAAGTACTGGAGATGTTTAGTTTAATTCTTCTTATGCTTAGAAAAAAAGGGATAACGAAACTATTTGAGGAAGAGTTAAAAAAACTGGAAGATTTTTTTCATATTCAATTTGATAGAGAAAAACCTCTGAAAGCACAACTATATCATGTCATAGATCATATATTTCAAGAGTTTAATGGAGAAGGAGGAGATTGGCTTGCAATAATGCCATTTTATCTTGCTCAGGGAATCTGCAAGTATCCCAAATCTGCCTTTGAGAATGGCAAGCGGATTCCTTTTTGTGGTATGCAAATTCCGATTCCCGGAGATTATGATACGGTACTAAAGGCGGAATTTGGAGATTATCATAAGAAGGTGAAGGCCGGAGGAGGACATGATTATCCTTGTATAAAGAAGCAAAAGAAGGAGCTTCAAACTCTTCTGAAGGGAGCATGGGATCCCGACTATCATTTTTCTGAAGAGGATTTAGTTCGCCCGAAAATACAGAACTTCCGGGATATGGTGCTATTTATGGTGGAATCCCTTATGTCCTCTCAAAAGCAGTTTTTCGAAGAGTATTCAAGAGGAGATATTTCATCTTGCCTTTCGAGACTTTCCAACATGCAGGAGGAAGCGATTGCCTTTGGAAATTCTATAGAGCAAAAAAAGGGAGAGGGAACCAATTCGGTTTCTATATTGGAAGAGTATTGCGACTACCTATATCAAGTTTATCGTACCTTAATGGAGCTGAAAGAGTTGAATAAAGAGGGGGAAGAAAGGGGAGAAAAGAATGATACAGAGAGAAGAATAGAAGAAATCTGCTTTCCGAAAGACCTTTCTCCGTCCCTGCAAAAGGAATTGCATAGAATTCTGAAGAAGCCCTCATACTATCTAAAGAAATTACGAGTGGCTCTAGAAAAAGACTTTAAGAGACAGGTGGTATTCCTCCCGCATAGTGCAAAGCATTTTGAAAGTCTCAGACCTTTGGTGGATGCTCTTTTAAATACAGAAGACACGGAATGTAAGATTATTCCGATTCCCTATTATGATAAAAATGGGGATGGAAGTCCGAAGGAAATACACTATGAAGGAGAGAACTTTCCTAAAGAATATGAAATTATTGATTATAGAAGCTATGACTTTGCAGCGGAACTTCCGGAAAGCATCGTTATCAACTCGCCCTATGACGAGTTCAACCCGGTGTTCTCGGTAGATGCCCGCTTTTACAGTAGAGATAAAAAAAGTATACGAAAAAAAGCTTGTTTATATTCCTTGGTTTTGTGACGGATGAAATCAATCCGAAGAGTGAAGAGGACGGAAAAAGCATTTATAAATATGGAATATTATGTGACAGTTCCGGGAGTTTTCCATTCAGATTTAACGATTGTGCAGTCGGAAGGAATGAAGAAAGCATATCTTGCAAAGATATCGGAATTTGCAGGCAGAGCCATCAAAAAAAGATGGAAAAAAAGATAGCCGGAGCAGGTTCCTGTCTCCTTGGAGAGAAAGAAGGGCAGGGAAGCAAGGGAAGTATTGGAATGCTTTAGACGTTTTTAGTAAAAAAATAAAGTACGGTATGGAATTATATAGAAATGTTTAATGGATTACAAAGCAAGAAGATTCAAATCGATATTAAACAGGTAGATCCAATTAGATATGAAACAAGAAAATTTAATCAGATGTTAATCGAGAAGGGGAAGTATGGAATTCGAAAAAGAGTTTTTTTCTATGATGAAGTGCGAGACGGTTTCTATATTCCGGGAATCATGAAGCGACTATGGGCAGCAGATCTCACTGTTCTATCTGAGGTAGATAAAATTTGTAAAAAAATATGATATCCCCTACTATGCTGTTGGAGGAACTTTACTTGGTGCAGTACGTGACGGAAACTTTATTCCTGGGATGATGACGTCGATATTATAATGCTTAGAGGGGACTATAATCGATTTATTGAAGTGGTAGAAAAAGAACTTCCGGAAGAATTGGTTTTCAAATCCATGGAAATAGACGATACTTGGGATGATTTTTAAAAGCAGTAGTGGCGAAAACAAAAATAGGCTTTTTTCCGGAATTACTCAGAAAATATCAGGAGTTCCCATGTGGTGGAGCGATAGATATTTTTCTTAGATGAGCTTGCAAAGGAGCCGGAGGATGAAACATATAGAAAAGCAAGTATTAGAAATATTTATCTTTTTCTCTTCAGCTACTTGATAAAAAGGGAAAACAAAGCAGTTAAAAAGAGTTAAAAAAAGCTGGAAGATCTTCTTCACATTCAATTTGATAGAGAAAAAAACCTCTGAAAAGCACAACTATATCATGTCATAGATCATATATTTCAAGAGTTTAATGGAGAAGGGGGATTGGCTTGCAGTGATGCCGTTTTATATTGGTCAAGGAATCTGCAAGTATCCCAAATCTGCCTTTTGAGAATGGCAAAGCGGATTCCTTTTTGCGGTATGCAAATTCCGATTCCCGGAGATTATGACACGGCACTAAAGGCGGAATTTGGAGATTACCATAAGAAAGTAAAATCCGGAGGAGGGCATGAATATAATTCCATTAAAGAAGGAAACAAAGAGTTGAGGGATATGGTAAAGGGAGCATGGGATCCCGACTACCATTTTTCTGAAGCGGATTTAGTTCGCCCGAAAATACAGAACTTCCGGGATATGGTGCTATTTATGGTGGAATCCCTTATGTCCTCTCAAAAGCAGTTTTTCGAAGAGTATTCAAGAGGAGATATTTCATCTTGCCTTTTGAGACTTTCCAACATGCAGGAGGAAGCGATTGCCTTTGGAAATTCTATAGAGCAAAAAAAGGGAGAGGGAACCAATTCGGTTTCTATATTGGAAGAGTATTGCGACTCCCTATATCAAGTTTATCGTACCTTAATGGAGCTGAAAGAGTTGAATAAAGAGGGGGAAGAAAGGGGAGAAAAGAATGATAGAGAGAGAAGAATAGAAGAAATCTGCTTTCTGAAAGACCTTTCTCCGTCCCTGCAAAAGGAATTGCATAGAATCCTAAAGAAGCCCTCATACTATCTAAAGAAATTACGAGTGGCTCTAGAAAAAGACTTTAAGAGACAGGTGGTATTCCTCCCGCATAGTGCAAAGCATTTTGAAAGTCTCAGACCTTTGGTAGATGCTCTTTTAAATACAGAAGACACGGAATGTAAGATTATTCTGATTCCCTATTATGATAAATATGGAGATGGAAGCCTTCATGGAATGCATTATGAAAGAGAGGACTTCCCAAAGGGATATGAAATTATTGACTATAGAAGCTATGACTTTGCAGCAGAACTTCCGGACTGCATCGTTATCAACTCGCCTTATGACAAGTTTAATCCAGTCTGGACAGTAGATCCGTTTTTCTATAGCAAAGAGATGCAAAAATATACGAAGAAACTTGTTTATATTCCTTGGTTTGTAACGGATGAAATTAATCCGAAGAATGAGGAGGATGAAAAAGCATTTATAAATATGGAATACTACGTAAATGTCCCGGGAATTTTTTATTCTGACTTAATAATCGTGCAGTCGGAAGAGATGAAGAAAGCGTATCTTGCAAAGATATCGGAATTTGCAGGCAGAGCCATCAAAAAAAAGATGGAGAAAAAGATAAGCGGAGCAGGTTCCTGTCTCCTTGGAGAGAAAGAAGGGCAGGGAAGCAAGGAAGTAGTGGAATGCTTTAGACGTTTTTTAGTAAACCAATAAAAGGCAGGATGGAATCATATTGAAATGCTTAATGGATTGTGAAAAAAGAAGATTCGAATCGATATGAAACAAGAAGATTCAATCAGATATTAATCGAGAAGGGGCAGTATGGAATTCGAAAGAGAGTTTTTCTATGATGAAGTGCGTGACGGTTTCTATATACCGGGAATCATTAAACGATTATGGGCTGCAGAGCTCACCGTTCTATCTGATATAGATAGGATATGTAAAAAAATATGATATTCCTTACTATGCTGATGGAGGAACCTTACTTGGTGCAGTCCGAGATGGCAATTTTATTCCCTGGGATGATGACATCGATATCATGATGCTTCGGGAAGATTACGATCGATTTCAGGATGTATTGAAGGATGAATTGCCTGAGGGACTTTCTCTCAATACTTTAGAAACAAAGAGGAATTATTATAGTTTTTTTTCAACAATATCAACGACGGAAATAGGATTTCAGTCGAGATTACTTGAAAAATACAGAGATTATCCTTTTATAGTGTCAGTGGATATTTTTGTTATAGACGAACTTTCCGGAAATGTTGAGGAGGAAAACAGACGAAAAGAAATCTTGAGCGGATTCCTTGCTATTATTAACAGATTAAATGAAAATCCTGTGAAAGATGATACATTTCAGGAAGAACTTAACAAATTAGAAGAGCTTATCAATATGCGTTTCGACAGTTCTTTGCCTTTTGAAAAACAGTTATATAAAGCTATAGAGACGGAGGTATGCCAATTTAACGGAAAGGCAAGGGAATGCTTGCATGTGTCCCATGGCATTGCTTACAAGCTGAGTGCCAATATCCCAAATCTGCTTTTCATAAAACAAAATGGGTTCCTTTTTCCAACACTACTATTCCGATTCCGGAAGGATTCGATGTCATACTTTCTGCTGAATACGGTGATTACAAAATAAAGCGAAAAGGGGCAGATACACATAACTATCCATACTTCAAAAAGTACGAGGAAGTACTAAAGAAGTACATAAGAGAAAAGGAAGAATTCTACTATTCTTTTTCCGAGGAAGACCTGATAAGACCGGAGGTGCAAAATATCCGAGACTTATTGATGCTTACAGTAGAGCGCTTTTGTTCTTCACACCAAGAACTTATGAAGAAATTAGAAAATAAAGAGCTATTTGCCTGCCTTCAGAGACTTTCTATTATGCAAGAGGAAGCCATCACTTTAGGAAATATCATTGAACAGAAAAAAGGAGAAGGAACAGAATCTGTTTTTATGATAGAAGGATATTGTGAAGCACTTTATGAAGTTCATCAGAGTATATTGGAACAGATAGCCAAGGATGATTTTTCAAAAGTTCCATTTTCCGTAAGAAAAGATCTGAAAGAAAAGATGAAGCATGTTGAAACTTGCCTTGACAACCTGCAATATGCTTTGAAGAAAGACTTTAAGAAGCAGGTTGTTTTTCTTCCTCACAGTGCAAAGCACTTTGAAAGCTTACGTCCCTTGGTGGATGCACTTTTACAGGATGAAGAGATAGACTGTAAAATTATTCCTATTCCCTATTATGACAAATGCGGAGACGGAAGACTAAAAAAAATACATTACGATGGACTGGATTTTCCCAAGGAATATAAGATTGTGGATTATAACTGCTATGACTTTTTAGTGGATTTTTCAGATTGTATCATTATCAATTCTCCTTATGATGAATATAATCCGGTGTGGACCGTGGATCCACAATTTTATAGTAGAGAAATAAAAAAGTATACAAAAAAAGCTTGCTTATATTCCTTGGTTTGTGACAGATGAAATTAATCCGGAAGAGGAAGAGGATAGGAAAGCTTTTATCAACATGGAATACTACGTAAACGTTCCCGGAATTTTTCCATTCCGATTTAAGTATTGTGCAGTCGGAAGGGATGAAGAATGCTTATCTTGCAAAAGATAGAGGAGTTTGCAGGGAAGGATGTCGCAAAGAAGATGGAAAAAAAGATAGCTGGAGCAGGTTCCTGTCTCCTTGGAGATAAAGAGGGGCAGGGGATAAAGGAAGTGATAGAGTGCTTTAAATCATTTCTATAAGAATATAGGACGATAGAAGTAACTCTAAAAAGAAATAAGATATAAAAATTTTTTTCTACAAATTATGGATAGAAAAACAGTTTTCGAAGAATTGAATGGGGAAAAAACAGAGTTATGAGAAAAAACAAAAAAGAAAAACTTTTTTCTTTATTGGAGAGTTATGGAGAAGCCCATAGTACGATTAGAAATTTGATTATACAGGAAAAGTATAGTCAAGCTGTTTCTCTCATGTCACTTTGTCAAGAAGGAATCGATAAGATAGAGCAAGATTGCTTAAGAGAACTTGATAGGATGAAGAAAGATGAAAAGCAAGATGAAAAGGATGGCTTAGAGAATCTAAGTGAATTATGCATGAATTATCAGAAAGCTCTTTTCTTATCTTCGGAATGTATATCGGGGGGCGAATTTGATAATTTTAAAGATAAAGAGATAGAGGAACACTCACTTGAGGAGAGCAAAAGAGAAAAAATAAGACAGGAATCGGATAAGAAGAGGAAACTGAGAGAAGCCTTTGGTTTTTTGGATGAAGCGGAAAGAATATCCCAAAGCTTAGAGGAAATCATCAGAAATATTCCTCTTCATAGTCAGATTTTATTTTTACCCTATAAAGCATCTATGTGGGACAGTATGGAATCGGTATATTTTGCTGCAATGAAAGATCCGTCATGCGAAGCACTAGTCCTGCCCATTACGTATTTTGAAAGAAAGAAGGATTTGAGTTTAGGAGAAGCAATCAATGAAAGAGATAAATTCCCAAGTTCCATTCCGCTAGTGGAAGAAAGCTTTCCTTTCGAAGAGGAGAGACCGGATGTAATATACATTCACAATCCCTATGATGACTGGAATTACGTGAGCTCTGTTCATCCTCGCTATTATTCTGAAAATCTAAAGAAGTATACAGAAAATTTGGTTTATATACCGTATGACACTTCTATGGGGATTGCCAGTTTTGGCAATATAGAGATGAGTGTTTTTAACCATATGGATTACATGGTGGTACAAAATGAAGAACATAAAAGAAGTCTCCCCGAGCAGGCACAGAAAAAAGCGATAATCTTAGGGAGCCCTAAATTTGACAGAGTTATAGCGAGTAAGAAGAAACCGCCCGTTATGCCGAATGCATGGAAGGATATAGCGGACGGAAGAGAATTGCTTTACTTTAATTCCGCCATAGGAGAGATGCTTGAAGATACAGAATCTTTTCTGCAGAAGATGGAGTACATCTTTGTGCTAATGAAAGCTCATCCGCGATATTGCTTGCTCTGGCGTCCTCATCCGCTCTTGGAAAGTACATTCCGTACAATGAGAAACAACGACTTGCCTCGCTTTATCACTCTAAAGAATAAATTCATTGCTGAAAAAATAGGCATATATGATGATGCAGCAGAAATCGAGAGAGCAGTTAGTCTATCCGCTGCGTATATTGGTAGTGCAATCAGTTCTGTTGTATCTCTTTTTGCAGTAGCTGAAAAGCCGATTATTATCTTGGATAATTCTCTGAATGACTTAAAAGCTCTTGAAGAAGATAGAGGATGCACCTTTTTAAGGAAAATCCTTTTCGAATCCGGAGTTTTACAGCATTTTAATGACTCATGGAAGGATCAAAAGAGAAATGAAGGACAAAAAGACAGTGTCTGTGAAAGTCAAGGTTTTATCCGGTATAGTCCACAAGATGGTGATGCTGCAGTAGTTTATGAGGGAAGATTTTTGCTTCTTCCTCACAAAGAGGGAGATGCAATTGTTGTAGATAAATTAAAGCTCATAGATTGGGGGCCTCTCGGAGGAAGAGATAAAAGTACTTCCTGCAGATGAATATGGAGAGGCATATTTTTACGGAGGGACGTGGATTCTTTGCCCTAGGGCAGGAAATAATTTTATGATTTTGGAAGAGGGGAAAGACAGAAGAAAGATCTATCTTTCGCGGGTTTTAACAAAACCAAATGCTTTTTCCGGCTCTTATCGTGTAGGAGACTGTATTTTCTGTGGAGCAGAGAACTATCCTTGTTCTATCCGTTTTTCGCTTAAAAATTATGGGATTAAAGAAATAACAAATTCAAGGATAAGAAAGCCACAAGAGATAAACACAGAAGAAAATGAGATTATATCTGAAACACAAATTACATTTAACTTTTCTCCGGATGAACTGCTTACCGGATTTTTGCCATGGAGGAAATTTTTATATGGATTACAGGAAACGATATTGTATACTCTCAAGGATTTTTTGGATAATAAGCCACTCTCTTTACCGTTTGACCAAGAGTTTTCTCATAGCAAAGTAAGAGAAATTGCTGACAATATAGGGGATACAGGAGAAAAGGTCTATCATTATTTTCAGGATTTAGTTTTATCTTAAAAGTAAATGAGCAGTATTGCAGGATTTTATTCCTGTTTTTTTGGCATACTTGATTATTGAAAGGTTTGACCTTGGAATTGTTTATTTTCATGAAGGAGTATGTTATGCAATTCGAAAGAGAGTTTTTCTATGACGAAGTACGGGATGGCTTTTATATCCCAAGTATGATGAAGCGGTCATGGGGAGCGGCAATTACCATTTTATCAGAGCTAGATAGAATCTGCAAAAAAATATGATATTCCTTACTATGCGGATGGAGGAACTTTACTTGGAGCTGTTCGTGACGGACAGTTTATCCCTTGGGATGATGATATTGATATCATGATGTTAAGGGAAGACTTTAAGAGATTCCAGTCAGCTGGCAAAAACAGAATTACCAAAAAGAATTGTCTTTACTAACCATAGAAGAACATAAGAATAATCATACCTATATCTCGTCGGTGGCAAAAAGTATGTTATGGCTTTAACTCGGAACGGCTAAGGAAATATCAAGAATTTCCTATATGATATCCTTGGATTTATTTGTTTTAGACGAACTTCCCAACAAGCCGGAGGAAGAAAAAAAGCTTGGGAAGAGACATTGTGTATACTTAATCAAATATTAAATGCAGTACAGAAGAAAGAAGATGAAGAAATCATCCGGAACTGGATTAAAAAAACGTAGAAAATAAATTAGAATTTCGTTTTTGATTTAAAGAAAGATTTGGAGACACAATTATATTTTTATATTAGACACTCTGTTTCAAAAATTTAATGGCAGATCCGGAGATAGGATTGCCTGTGTTCCGTGGCATTTCTTCAGAAAAGAATTATTTTTTATCCTAGAATCGCTTTTGAAAAATACTTTACATATACCCTTTTTGCAATATGCAACTTCCCATTCCTAATGGATACGATGCTATACTCCGTGCTGAATATGGAGATTACCTAAAGAAAGTAAAAGGTGGAGGAGAACATGGCTATCCGGAATTTAAACAATATGAGGAGATTTGTAAAAACAGATTTAAAGAACTATGGAAATTTGATTATTGTTTTTCTGAAGAGGACTGTAAAAAGACCGGATGTAGAAAATTTTTCGATGCCTTACAATGAAAAATGCTGGATTTTTTTGTGGCTTCTCAAAATCAAGTTTTTGAGGATTATGAGAGAGGGAACATATTGTCTTGTCTTTCGAGACTTTCCGCGATGCAGGAAGAAGCCATTGCTCTTGGAAATGCTATAGAGCAAAACAAAGGAGAGGGAAGCAAGTCGGTTTCCGTATTGGAAGAATATTGTGAGGCTTTGTATCATGCCTATCAGTCTTTAATTGGATTGAAAGAGGAGGGAAAGGATAAAAAGGAAAACAAGGATAAAAGAGGAAAGCAAGGAAGAAATTTGCTTTCCGATAGATTTTCTCGAGCTTACAAAAAGAACTACAAAGAAAACTGAAAAAAACCTCTTTCTTATCTAAAAGAACTGAGAATGGCTTTGAAAAGAAGAGTTTAAGAAACAGGTGGTTTTCCTTCCTCATACTGTAAAAGCACTTTTGCAAGTCTTCGTCCTTTGGTGGATGCTTTGTTAGAGGAGGAAGAGATAGAGTGTAGATTATACCCATTCCTTATTATGATAAATACGGAGATGGAACCTTGAAAGAGCTGCACTATGAGGGAAAAGAATTTCCAAAAGGAATGAAAATTATAGATTATCACAATTATAATTTCGCAAGAGAACTTCCGGACTGTATCATAATCAATTCTCCCTATGATGACTTTAATCCTGTATGGACAGTGGATCCCAACTTTTACAGTAGCGAACTTAAAAAGTATACCAATAAGCTTTATCTATATCCCTTGGTTTGTAACGGATGAAATTGATCCGAAGAATGAAGAGGACGGAAAAGCATTTACAAACATGGAATATTATGTGACGGTTCCGGGACTCTTTCATTCGGATTTCACGATTGTGCAGTCGGAAGGAATGAAGAAAAGCTTATCTTGCAAAAATAAAAGAGTTTGCAGGGAAGGATGTCACAAAGAAGATGGAAAAAAAGATAGCCGGAGCGGGCTCTTGTCTCTTGGGAGAAAAAAGGGACAGGGAATTAAGGAAGTGGTAAAAAGAATTTAAGAATTTTTTTATAATAAATATCATAAAATATATTTTTCCATCCGGGAGCTTTGCGGTAGAATAGGCTGTGAATTTTTGTTTTATCGGCTTATCTTTATAGTTGCTCTTGAAAAGAGGTCTATAAGGGAGAGGAAAAAGGCCTTAAAGGAGAATATTGTAGTTATGAGAAAAGAATTGATAGAAGCGCAGATTGTCCTCGGAAGGGACGATGTAAAAAGAGAGCTGAAGGATTCGATTCGTCGTAATGCATGGAAGAGAATCTTTCTCGTTGCGGGAAATTCTTTTTTTAAACTTCCTATAGGAAGAGACTTTGCAGAGATTGAAGAAGAAATGGGAATCACAGTGAGAAGTTTTCCGGCTTTTTCCGTGAATCCCAAGTTGGAAGAAAGCGATAGAAGGAAGTAGAGCATTCAAGGCTTTTTCCGGAGATGTGATTATTGCTGTAGGCGGCGGTTCCGCAATGGATACGGGAAAGTGCATTAAGCTGTTTTCCGCCGTGCCTGAGGAAACACTCTTTCAAGTTCCGTGGCAGGACAACGGAGTACCCTTTGTGGCTATCCCCACTACGGCGGGTTCCGGCTCGGAAAGCACTCCCTTTGCCGTATTGTATCGGGACGGAGAAAAGCTATCTATAGAAGAGGAAAGTATCTATCCGCTAATTCGCGTAGAAGATGCAAGAAGCCTGGCTTTCTTACCGCTTTACCAGAAGAAGGTATGTCTTATGGATGCCTTGAGCCATGCCATGGAGGCTATCTGGTGTAAGAATAGTGTGGGAGACAGCATGTATTACGGGAAGGAAGCGATTGAAACGATTTTGGATTTCTATCAGGCTTACTTTGAAAACCGGAGTGATGCTCTTCAGAAAATAGCCTATGCTGCAAATCAGGCCGGAAAGGCGATTGCCATTACCAAAACTACCGGAGGACACGCACTTTCCTATAAGCTCGGAACACTATTCGGGCTTCCTCACGGCCTTGCAACGAGCCTTGTTAATAAAGAGCTTTATCCCTTACTGACAAGGAATAAAGAGAAGATGGAAGACTCGGAGAGCCTTCGCTTTCTTGCCCATTGCTTTGGCGGGAACAAGCCGGAAGAGGGGGTGGAGCGTTATCTGGAATTTCTGGAAGAAATGGATCTCATTCCGAAAGAGAGACGATTCTATCTGGAGAGAATGGATTTGCAAGACAGTTCTCCCGAGAAAGAGCAGGATTTTTGGAAAGGGACGCTGGAGACTTTAACGAAGTCGGTCAATGTGGAAAGACTGCAAAACCATCCCATGCCTCTTAGCGAAGAAGAAATCAGCGGAGTGTATCGTTCCATTCTGCTGTTAGAAGAATAAGAATTTATATTGGATTTGAAAATTAAATTAAGAAATAGCTTTTTTATACAGTATAGGTCTGAAAGAGGGAGAATCTGCGTTCGCATCCTCATTTCAGGCCTATATTTTTCAGGTCTATATTTTTTTCAGGCCTATTTTTGTTAAAGACATCATTTATTTTTGCTGGCATCTTTTTATAAAAAAATATTAAATATGTGTTTGTATTTGAATTTGCATTTATATTATTTAAGAATTCTGTCGAAACGACTATTGAAAAGCGAAGTAAAGGCAGGGAAAACATTATATTACTAAAGAGAAAAAAACAAAAATATTAATTTTTAATTTTTCTATTGACACTGCTTCAGCAATATGTTATAATCCGAATTGTAAGTTAATTTGAAATCCTGCTAGCCAAAGGAGATAGCAAGGAAGCACGACTTACCAGCAGATTCTGACCGGATCTGTTTGAGCAAAAACCAGGGAAACCCGGTGACGCAAAAGCTATAGGGCCTGTAACATGGCAGCCAGTTGCGATCTTTCAGTATGAAGATGTTCATTTAAAACAAATTTCATGTGAAGATTACGGTTAGCTGGCAATCAGGAAGGATCCTGAGTGTCGGTTTTTATACTCGAAAAGGAGTAATTCTTTTTCAAAACAATATGGTTTTTAACCATGGCAAACCCGGGGAAACCCGGTGACGCAAAAGCTATAGGGACTGTAAAATGTCAGCCAGCTGCAATCATGGATCCCCTGACCAGGGCGAGATGATTCTGCTTCCTGACTCCCTCGTAAAAGAAGGTTATCACATGAAGAAACTAGTAATAAAGATTATTTGTACTTCAGCCATATTTACCGCATTCTTTGCAATTACAGCTTATGCTGCAAAGGGAAATGCACAGGACGCATTTGCAAAAAGTGAATGAAATCAGAGTAGCAAACGGATTAAGCCCGCTTACATGGAACGGACAGATTGAGAATGCAGCGAAAGTTCGCGCAAACGAAATCGTAAGCAACTTTTCCACACAAGACCGGATGGAAGTTCTTGGTATACGGCAGATGCAAGTGTTCTTTACGGAGAAAAATCTTGCACAGTATTATGACGGTGCCGATGAAGTAGTTGCAGCTTGGATGAATTCTCCATCCCATAAGGCCAATATTTTAAAGCCGGAATTCAAGAGCGGCGCAATCGCAGCCATTGAAGTGGACGGAGAAGTATATTGGGCAGAAGAATTTGGGATTTAAGCAGTATGCAGAGCTTTTTATAGAGTGAAAAGCCCGAGCGAGTTTGCTAAAAAATAAAATAGTAGAAAAATGTGAATCATTGAACGTGAAGGAAGGGTTGCCGACAGATCATCGGTAGCCTTTCTGTGCGTTTGAGACAAAAATTCACTAATCCTCTTTTATCCTGCAATTCATAGTAAAGTAAAAAGAAAGACACAGGGGACGACTATGGAAGAAAAAAAGAGTCTGAACAGCACATTTATTGTCGAGGTTAAATGCATGGAAAATGATACCTGGCAGGGAAAGATTACTTGGGCAGAGAAAAACCGCGGACAATATTTTCGAAGTGCTTTGGAACTTCTAAAGCTCATGGATAGAGCCTTGACGGAAGGGAACTTCCATCTTGAGGAAGACGAGGAAGGCAAAGAAGAATAGGAAGAATAGCGGGATATGGACAAGCAATTAGACAGCCTTTATGCCATTGATTTACTGAGAATTCTTATCAGTGGCAGGAAGAGGAGACTTCAAGGGGAGCTCGTGCAACAATATTCAAAGGATAGAATTCCTTTTTACGGTACCTTGGATTTAATCAAAAATGGAATCCTTCTATGATGAGTGGGATTACCCGGAGGCTTCTTCCAGAGAGAGAGCTTCCGAAAAGAGAAAAATACAGCTACCCTGACAGAAGAGAAAGAAACGATTGGCGGACGAAGCGAGTCATTTAGAAAAAGTTTCCTATAGTAGAGGAGCGTGGCAGCAAAGGGAGCTTTTTTGTACACACCAAGTTCAGGCAAAGAACGAGCTGGCAAGGAGATGTATATCATGGGGAATCGGGAGATGCCTATTCCTTTTCCAGCGTGCTTCACCTGTTTCGGATTATGGAAAGGGAATGTGCAAGGTGAAAAAACTGATATTCCTGCTTCTTTTTCTTTTCCTTGTTTCCTGCGAAAAAAAGCCCAGTGGTAAGATACAGGGAAGAGAGATTCGTCTGGCCTATGATAAGGATAATTATCCGTTTACGGCAGAAGACGGCGAAGGCAATCCCATTGGCTTCGAAATAGAACTGATAAAAATGATTTCGGAAAAAGAAGGATTCAGCTTGAAGTTTCTCCCTAAAAACCAATCCGCCTTGGGCCCATCCGTGATTACCGGCACTTCCGATATGGCAATGGGAGGCTTACTTAAGGAAGAGGAAGAAACGCGAATTCAGTTTTTCCGAATCCTATGGGATGGTAAAGCTTGGGCTTCTCCTTTCTCCTTACCTTTTTGGAGAGGAGGGCGAGGACGGTTCGGATGTCTTCGATAAGCTTCGCGGAGAGACCATTTTGGTAAAGGAAGGGAGCCTTGCGGCAAAGTTTTTGGAGAAGCAGAGAGAAGAAAAGGCTATTTTTCTGAAAGTAGTACAGAGCAATGAAGATTTTTATTCAAAAAAAGCGGAAGAAGGCGAGGCGGATGCTGTTGCGGAAACGCTTCCTGTTCTGGAAGTGTTAGCAAACAAGATTGTCTTTTTCGGATGGAGAAAAAGTCATTCAACAAAGTCAGGGTACGGATTTATCCTATTCAAGAAGAGGAGGAACTTTGCTTTATAGTCAGTAAGGGGCAGAATGGAGAGATTCTTCGCGCATTTGAACGCGGATTTCGAAAACTAAAGGAAGACGGGGAATACGAAGCGCTTTGTGAACGCTATGGATTCTCTTTCGCGAAAACAGAATAAGACAGAATTTTTAAAAGAGGAGTTATATCTCCTCTTTTTGACGATAAATCTTGTAGACCTCGTACAACGGTAATGATTAAGGGGAGAACACATTATCCTGCCTTTCTTGTTCGTTTCGACAGAATACTTCGGACATTTATCCAAATATTTCAGGTAGGATGCCACTATATCGGAGGGAACCGAATTGAATAGCAATCAGAATCCGCTTCTTCCGAAGTGGATAAAAAGAAATCAATTGAGAGGGAGACTTTGATTCCCTCAGTAAAACCATAAAAATCAGTTGTTCCGGGAGCTTGCAACAGAGTTCATGGAGGAGGACAGCTTCTTTGTTATTTTAATATTGTGGATTTTAAACTGTATAATGATCGCTTCGGTTTCGAGATGGGAGATGCCTTATTGGTGGAAATGGCGAATATCTTGCAAAAAGCCTTTCCGGATGCCCTGATCACTCGTATGTTTGCAGATCAGTTTGCCTTATTGTCAAAGGAAGAGGACTGTGTTGATGCACTCATTTCGGCACATGAGGATTTTTTGAACCTGAAAATTCCTATGGCTCTGGATTTTAAGGTTGGAATTTACAGCATTTCTGCCAAGAAAAATATAATTAATGCTTGTGACAGGGCTAAAACAGCCTGCGACTGTATCAAGAAAGAGCGAGAGATTTTTATCGTTTTTATGATGAAGAACTAAGTCATCTCCTTCTACAACATCGATTTATTGTTGACCACATTGAAAAAGCAATAGAGAATGGGGATATTTATGTTTACTATCAGCCTTTGATTCGTGCACTTTCCAAGGAGGTTTGCGGATTGGAAGCCCTTGTTCGTTGGATAGACCCGCAGTTTGGCATGTTCTCTCCGGCGGAATTCATTCCGGTTTTAGAGGAATATCATCTAATTCACCTCTTGGATATCCATGTTATTTCTCTGATTTGTCAGGAGTTTGCGGCAATACGGGAAAGAGGGAGGAAATGATTCCGGTATCTCTGAATCTTTCCAGAATGGATTTTGAGCTTTGTGATATTTTCGGCGAATTGGAGAAACTGGTAGAAAAGTATCAGGTACCAAGAGAACTGTTGACTTTGGAAATCACAGAGTCGGTGCTGAGTAAGAGCCCGGCACTGATCAGCAGTAGAATCAAGCGCTTCCATGAAGCCGGTTATAAGGTATGGATGGATGATTTCGGATCGGGCTACAGTTCGTTGAATGTATTAAAGGATTTTGACTTTGACCTGATTAAGATAGACATGATGCTTTTACAGGATTCCAATGAGAAGTCCAGAAAAATCATCAGCTCTATCGTGGATATGGCCAAGAAAATCGGAATCAGAACCTTGGCGGAAGGGGTAGAAACGGAGGAACAGCTTGATTTTCTTCGGGAAATCGGATGTGAGAAGTTGCAAGGCTATTATATAGGACGCCCCGGACCTTATCAAAACAGCATTCTGCATTGTAAAGAAAACGGGTTCCGCTTTGAATCACCGGGAAAAAGGCAGTACAACGATGACTTAGGATATATCAATCTTCTGAGTAACGGCTGTCTTCCGCCTTCCGCTCTGGAAGAAAAGGAAGATATCGCACCGGGGATTCCGCTTTCTATAGTAGAAATGCTTGGAGACAGAATCGAGTTTCTCTATGTGAATCAATCTTTTCAACGGGAGCTTGCAATAGCAGACGGCTTAAGTGTGCAAGAGACGGAGAGACTGATAAACGACAAAAATACGGCACAGTATAAACAGATTCGTTCCTTTCTATCCGCTCTTTCGGAAGGAGGAGGCAGTGATATGGATACGATAGAGGGGGATTCCCTCTGTTCGATTCGCGGAAAGGAAATCAGCCACATACCGGGAAGAAATGCCTATCTGTTGAATATCCAGGTTTATCGGGGTGATTTTCTAAAGTTGAAGCAGAAGAAGATGATGGACAAAGTAAAGGATTTATACAACGGCTATGAGCTGGTACTTCTATGGAATCCCAGTCTTGGACAGAATGAATTGCTCTATGAAAAAGTCACGGAAGTCTTGCTCCGGGAGACAGGGATTTCTTGACGGAATATGCCAAAAACCACATTTTTCCAAATCGGAGGAAAAGCGTTTCTTTCAATTTCTGAGGAAGAACAATGTGATAAGGGATAAAGAAACAGTGAAGGAAGAAGCCTTTTTTCGGAAGAGACCGGGAAGGAAAGAAAAGGATTTTTCTTGGAGCCTCAAACCTTCCGCACTGGAGAACGGAACCAAGGTTCTGCTTAGTGTCAGAAGGGTTTGGAATCCAGGAATTGCAAAAGCTTGTTGCGGGAGGACTTGGGAATAAGGATCCAATTCGAAAAAGGATGCATAAAGCGGGTAAAAGATACGCTTTTGCCCGGGACAAAAATGAAAGGAAATGTTCTGAAAAACTTAATAAATAAAATTAAACAAAATTATTTATAGGAAAATTCAGAAAAAGCAGAAATATATATATTTTTACAAGAATATTAGGAGAAAAAGACCAAAAAGTTTAAATAACTTAAAGAAAAATCACAAAAAAATATTAGAGAAAACAATGAAATCAATAAAGAGTACTCTTGTAAAGACTATTTATATTTGCTATATTACCTAACACACACTTAAAAAAATACTTAAAATTGTTCGCTCAGAACTTTTTGAATTTTTGAAGAATGGCATCGTGAGAAAAAAAGTTGAGCAAAAAGTCTTTGTGTCCTGAAGGAGGAACAACATGGACCATACAGAATTCATTGTCCCTATGACTCGTGGAAATTAGGAATGTTTTTGCAAATCAAAGAGATTGGAAGGGGAAGTTCCGAATCTCGTGCGGCGCATACCAATCTTTTTAAAGATGTATTTGTGTCCGCTATCAATAATGTAAAAAAACAACGCAGTTGGATGTAGAAAACAAAACAATATCTTTTAGCGACAGGTCAGCTTTCCGATGCCCACAGTCTTCCTATTGCGGAGGCCAAGGCACAAATCAGCTTGGACTTACTTGTATCGTTACGGAATAAAGCATTGGACAGCTATAACGAGTTGATGAAGATGAACATGTAAAGGAATAGGGAGCTAGCAGGTGCAAAAAACTCAAGGAAATGTGGCAGAAGCTGTCACTAAAATCGAAAAAAACTCTTGGGCATCATTGCTGCGGCTACGGCTTTTAGTCATTGCAGTGGCAGTTTTTCTGATTGCCAGAGGTCAAAAACAGAATATCAAACCCTTTTTAGCGCACTGAGTCAAAGTGAGGCACAACAGGTGGTTTCCTTTTACAGGAACAGAAAGTGCCTTATCTCTATGACAGGAAGAGCGGATCGCTCAAGGTTCCGGAAAAAGGTCGGTAGATACCTTAAGAGTGCAGCTTCTATCCAAGGGATATCCGAAATCAGGGATTTACCTACAATATGTATATAGGAAATTCCGGACTGATGACGACGGAATCGGATAGAAGCAATACACCCTCTATGATTTACAGGATCGACTGGGGGCTACGATTCGTCTCTTTGAAGGTGTTCAGGACGCCAAAAGTCACGATTGCGGAAGGCACGGAGCAGAATTATGCCATAGAAACGGAGAATCCGATAGATGCCAGTGCCAGCGTAGTGGTGACGATGGAAGACGGGGAGAAGCTGGGAGAAAAATGCCGAAGCAATCAAGAACTTGGTTGCCCGCTCTGTTAAAGGAATGAATTTTACCAAAGGTATCCGTCTTTGATGCGGGAACCATGGAAGAAATTAAAACGGAAGAAGATGGTGACGGAGCATCCGGAGCCGGCATGGCAAATCTCACGGCTACCGTGGAAGAGAATATCGCTGCCAATATAAGACGGGTACTCGGGAAAATTTACGGTATGGAGAATCTGGCTGTTTCCGTAAAAGGAACGCTGAATATGGCGAAGCTGATTCAGGAAAATACCCAGTATTCGGTTCCTGAAAAAATCGAGGCTACGGATAAAACGGGTCTTCTTCATAATGAAGAGGTGGCAGGGAGAAAATGCAGGCGGTTTCGGAGAAAATGCAGCGGGTGTCGCCGGTACGGACTCAATGCGGATACGCCGCGTTATACCGTACAAAACGGACAGAACAGTGCTGACGGATACGCCAATTCCAGTGCGGCGAGAGAATGGCTATACAATGTTTTAAAGGAACAGAAGGAGATTTCTCCCGGTGTCTTGGAAAATACCACTGTGGCGGTGGTGATTAAAACGGATGATTTGAGTATTCCGGAAAAAGATTGGTCAATCTTGTTGCAGATGCTGCGGAATCGAAAAGAAGACGCAGACAGTAAGATTACCGTTTACGTTCTATTACCAAAAAGGATGAGGAACAGGTGGAAGAGGCTCCGGCAGAGCAGAAGAGTGTACTGAGTCGATTCCCGCTTTGGGCATTGATTGGTGCAGGTGTTTCGGCATTCTTATTACTTCTTATCGTGATTCTTCTTATCCTGAGAGCGAAGAAGCAGAAGAAGCTGAAGAAGCTTATGGAAGAAGAGATGGAAAATCAGGAGACACTTAGCGTAAAAAGCCGAGTGATGAAATTGCAGCGATAGACGAACCGGATGAATATGAACTGAGTGCGGAAGGCAAGATGGTTCACGGTATGAAGCTAAAGAAGAGCATTGGAGAGTTCGCCGATCAAAACCCACAGGTTGTAGCAAAACTGATTCAAAGTTGGATGAGAGAAGAGGAGCAGAACCTTGGCAGAAAACAGCGTAGAAGTACAAAAAAATAAAGGAAATAAAAATCCCGCAAATCCGGAGAAAACGGAGCCGCATCAGGAACTGAACGGAAAACAAAAAGCCGCCTTGGTTGTGGTTTCCTTGGGAGCAGATCGTGCCTCTCAGATTTATAAGTATCTGGGAGAGCATGATGTGGAGGAACTGACCTTTGAGGTTGCAAAGATGGGAAGAACGACGAACTCCATGGTGGAAGATACTCTGGAGCAGTTTTACCGCCTTTGCGTGACCCCACAAGATGATGACGGACGGCGGTATGGAATATGCCAGGGCTGTATTGGAGAAGGCCTTCGGAGCAACGGCTGCAAAGTCTTTGCTCGATCGTGTTTCTCATACGCTGGCATCCAGACCCTTCAATTTCTTCTCAAAGGGAGATCCGAAAGCTTTGCTTTCCCTTTTACAGAATGAAAGACCGCAGGTTATTGCCCTTATCCTTTCCTATATGGATGCGGAGCAGGCAGCGCAGATTCTGGAGACTCTTGTAGAAGCTAAGCGCATTCCGACCGTGGTCGCCATGGCAAAGATGGATCGTGTTTCTCCGGAGGCGATTGCCATTGTGGAAGAAGAAATGAGAAGAAAGTTCGATACCATCATTACCAGTGAGGACAATATGAACCTTGGCGGTATTGACTTTGTAGCGGACGTGATGAACCACATTGACCGCAGCAATGAGAAGAAGATCTTTGACGAATTGGATGTAACCGATCCCGATCTTTCTACAGATATCAAGGATAAGATGTTCGTATTCGAGGATATTCTTACTATGGACGATCGTTCCGTTCAACGCTTTATCAGAGAATGCGAGGTCCAAGGATATTGTATTTGCATTAAAGACGGCAAACGAAGAAATGAAGCAGATTTTCTTCCACAATATGTCCAAGCGAATGGCGGAAACTGTGCAGTCCGATATGGAAGTATCCAGAAATGTCCGCTTAAAGGATGTAGAAGAGGCACAGCAGCGTATTGTAAATCTCATTAGGCTACTGGAAGAAAAGGGTGAGGTCATCATCAATAAGGGAGGCGATGAAGACAATGTCCTCGTCTAGAAATATTATAAAAATCCAGATACAATAAGGAGCTTTCCAGCTATGTCTCTCTTCTGAAGCCGAATCCGCAGTGGCTTTAGCGGATGTCGAAAATGCGGTGAGGAGGAAGAGCAGCAGAAGGAAAGCTTGGGGATGAGTTCTTCCGGAAAAAAAGAGGAGAATCCTTACCATGAGACCTTACTTCACCTTGCGTTGGAAAAGGCAGCACATTATAGATGGTGCTGAGAGGGAGGCCAAGAGACCCGCTTGAAAGCCCAAAAAGAAGGAAGGAAGAAGAGGTATCAGGGAAGGTTTGCGGAAGGAAAGAAAGAGGCGGAAGAAAAAATTCTTGCGGAACACGCGGAAGAGCTGGAATCCTTTAGACAGGATTTAAACCGTACCCTCCGTACCGTGGAGGATGCCAAAACGGAAAGACTCTACCGCTATATGGATGAGTTAAAGGACGTCGCTATCGCTGTTGCGGAAAAGATCATTCATGTCAGCCTTCGGTCTTCCGGAGAAGTGATTCGGAGAATGATTTTAAAAGAGGCGGAAAGAATCAAGAAAACCACTTGGTTGAAACTGCACATCGACAGGCTGGATTATGAAATGCTGATAGCGACGGACTCCGATATTGCATCGGAACTGGCCCAGGTTTCCGACAACATCAAGTTTGTCATCGTGGAAAAGGAAGAACCGGGAACACTCATCATGGAGACGCAGGAAGAAATCGTAGATGCAGGGATAGCGACACAGATGGAAAACCTGCGAGAAAGATTGGGACACTTGGATACCCAAGAGAGTGAGTAATCAATGTATGAAAATATTCTCTCCACCATTAAAAAGATGGATACTGTCGAGAATATCGGAAAAATTGAAAATATCGTAGGGATGTCTATGGAGGCTTCCGGTACGGGAAAGTCCAGTATCGGAGATATCTGTATGATTTACAGTGATGAGACGGAGACGCAGGTTGCTGCGGAAGTGGTCGGATTCAAGGAGACCATGTACAGCTCATGACTTATAAAAAGTTCCGTGGGCATCACCTCCGGTGCCTTTGTGCGGAACACACGGCGAAGACTGCGTATTCCGGTAGGCGATTTTTTAAAGGGAAGAATCGTCGATGCACAAGGGATGCCGATAGATGGAGGCGCGCCCTTCCCGGAAAGTGAGTACTATACAGTCAATAATTCGTATATGAATCCTTTGGACAGACCGCCGATCAGAGAGAGGCTTCAGTTTGGTATCAAGGCAATAGACGGATTGAATACCATAGGGAAGGGACAACGTATCGGCATATTTTCCGGGTCCGGTGTAGGAAAGTCAACCCTGATGGGAATGATTGCCAGAAACGTAAAGGCGGACATCAATGTGATTGCGCTTGTAGGGAGAGCGTGGTCGAGAAATTCTGGAGTTTGTGGAAAAGGATCTCGGAGAAGAGGGAATGAAACGTACCATCTTGGTTGTGGCAACCTCCGACCAGCCTGCAATGCTTCGTGTGAAGGCCCCCTTGGTTGCGACTACGATTGCAGAGTATTTCCGGGATAAGGGCATGGATGTACTTCTTATGATGGACTCCTAACCCGTTTTGCCATGGCACAAAGAGAAATCGGACTTGCAACGGGAGAACCGCCCATTGCAAGAGGATACCTCCTTCCATTTATGCGGAATTCCCGAGACTTTTGGAAGAGCAGGGAGCCTTTAGAAAAGGCTCCATTACCGAGGGTTTATACGGTACTTGTCGAAGGAGACGATACCAACGAACCCATCGCGGATACGGTCCGCGGTATTTTGGACGGACATATCGTACTATCGCGTCAACTTGCGGCTGAAAATCATTACCCAGCGATAGATATCGGTATGAGTATCTCCCGTCTTATGACGGAACTTTGTCTCCGAAGAGCATAAAAAAATATGCCGCAAGAATCAGAAACGTTCTTGGCTTATATCAAAAATGCGGACCTCATTGCTATCGGTGCATATAAAAAGGATCCGATCCTAAACTCGATGATGTTATAGACAGATATCCTGCTATTAACGAATTTCTAACACAAAATATAGATGAATCATTTTCCTATGAAGAAACAGTAATAAAAATGGAAGAAATAACCGATATTCCTTAGGGATGCAGGATATTCCAAAATAGAAAGGACGGGCAGAAATGAAAAAGTTTTGCTACAGTCTCGAATCAGTCTACCGGTTTAAGCAGAATGTTTTAGACAAGAAGAAGGAAGAACTTGCGAAAAAAAGAACAGGATGTTCAGAAGCAAAAACCTTTAGAGGAGCTCAATGATGAGTTGCACTACTATGAAGCGGAGTTTGAGCGAATCAAGAAAGAGGGCTGTTCTATCGAAAACATGATGATTTACGTGCGCGGACTGGAAAAGAATGGAAAAACGCATAAAAAAAGAAGAGAACGAGACTTACACGTCTAATGGTTATCGCGGAGGAAAAGAAAAAGAAGTAATCAAAGCCCATATGGATACCAACACCTTTTGAGAAATTAAAGGAAAAAAAGGCTGGAAGAATATCGCGTACAGGGACGAAAAGCGGAGAGTCCTTCATTGAAGAATTTGTTACCTCATGCAATGAAGGCCTAGAAGTAGTACAGGAGACAATATGGCGGAAATAATGATGTTGAACAACAGCACAGTACAATTCAACAGAATCCGAGCCTTTCCTTGGGAAAAGAGTTTGAAAACAAGGGAGGAAGCAGAAGACCTTGCCCTGAATTTCAGGAATTTCCTTCGTAGCTTCGAAAGAAGAGAACGGAAAAGAAGAAGTGGCGGCAAAAAGGAAAAAAAGAAGGATGTAGAAGAGCAGCCAAGGGAAGAGAAGGAAGTGAAAGTGAAGACGCCGGATGAAAAGAAGGCGGAGAAAAAGCCGGAAGAGAAAGACATGCTTTCCGAAGAGGAAAGAGCGGATAGTCTTGCCTTGGAAAATAACTTTCTGATGCAAAGAGATCAGCTGGAGGTGGAACTGAAGACGAAGCTGGAAGAGGCGAACGGATTAAGCGGAGTAAAGGCGGTAGAAGAGAGCATTCGAGAATCTTCCGCTATAGAAGAAAGCTTCAAAGAAGAAGGCGTGGAAAAGGCAATTGCTTCCGAAGAGGATTCTTCCAAGGTATCGCTTCCGCTAAATGAAGAGAAGCTTGAAGAGAAAGGCGAAGAGCTTTTGAAACCCGATTCAGAAAAGAAGCCTGCTGTGCAAAGTGAAAAAAGATGGAAGCGGCTGATACAAGAGAAGAAAAAGAAGGAAGCAGGATCCTGAAGGACCCGAGTGCGCGTCCCGACTTAAAAAGAAGACTTGCAGCAGATGGGAGAGCTTAGAGCGGAAAAACCTTTCAAAGCGGAATTAAGCCCTCTTCCCGGAATCGAAAAAGCGGAAAACTTACATCTTGTCACAAAGGAAGAGTCTATAACAAAGGATGTGGCAGAACTTTTAGCTGAGAAAATGGACTTCCATAAGGGAGAGCTGAAGATTGAGCTGGAACCGAGGACCTTAGGGCCAGATTACCGTAAGAGTAAAACTTTATGAGCGGAAAAGCCAATGTGGTGATTTTGCGGAGAATCGAAGACGCTCCATCTCTTACAGAACAGGTGCAGGAGAGATGGCAGAATCTTGGAAGAGAAAACCGGAGAAATCACAAGGTCATTGTCCATGAGGAGAATCAGGGTGAACAGTTCTTTAGGGATAACGATTCGAGCAACAAAGAAAAACAAGAATGAGGCAGAACGTAGGCTAAGAGAAGCGGAAGAAGAAGAATAAGGGGTAACACTGAGGAATTCCTACATAGAATGAGACTCGGTCTTACGGAGTGAGGAGAAGAATATGGGTATTTCAAATGTATCTTCAGCAAGTAACCCTATGAAACAAGGGAGCTACTCGGCGAAGGCCAATGAGAAAAAAATACATTGACAATTGAAAGCTATTTTAAGCTTTTGTCTGCGCAGCTGCTCATCAGGATATGACTAATCCTATGGACAACAGTGAAATGATGGCGCAGATGACACAGATGGCAATGGTACAGAGCTTAGGGAACCATGACCACCAATATGAAAGAAGAGTGGCATTGACCAAGACAACTTACCTTGCCGGGCTTATCGGAAAAAGAAGTAACAGTCAGGGTTCCGGAGGAAATACGCAGCTAATCCTAGTGCAGCCAAGGAGAAGAGCAGTACGATTGTTTCCGTAAACTTAAGCGAGTAAGGAACCGACCTTCCGGATAAATGGCGATACAACGGAATATCCCTTAAACAGTTTGATACAGCTTAGACAGGCAGGAACAGGTACTGCTTCATCGAGTACCCTTCCTGCCGCCCCCTCCACCGGAAGTCCTGCCACACCGGGGCCGGGAGGTCATTAAAATTTAATTTTTCTATTATAGAAAAGAGAAAAATGGTCGATAGTCAAACGTAAACTTATACAGATTGCAATACCTCTTTTTAGAGAAAATTCAGATCTCGGAAAGGAAATAAAAGAATGTTAAGAGCAATGGATTCTGCTGTAGCAGGTTTAAGGGCACATCAAAACAAATTGGATGTAATCGGTAATAATATTGCCAATGTCAATACCTTTGGTTTTAAGTCACAGGCGTATAGCTTTAAGGATGCAATGTACCAGACCTCCAGAACTTCTTCAGGGGGAAAGACGGATACAAACGGAAACGGGATTATCGGAGGTGCTAACCCGGCTCAGTACGGTTACGGATCTCTTACCGGATCGATTGCAACGGACTTTACAACCAGTACACCGACCTATGTGAGGCGGATTTAATGCAGCCATCAACGGTTCCGGTTTTTTTATCACCAGTTCTTCCAATAAGAAGGTGGTGTTGGACCCTGCAGATATTCGGGCAACTACGGCGGTACTGAAGAAGAGCAATTTCGCCTATACCAGAGTAGGACAGTTCTCTGTGGATGCAAACGGCTATATTGTGGATGCAAATCATAATTTCGTATACGGCTTCCATGCCAGATTCTCTGACAGAACCTACAAAATATGGAGACGAGGGCAAGGATTTAGTTCCTTTAAGAGCTCCCGAGTTAAAGGCCGACGGAACAGTTGACCTTACACCGCCCTCCTTTGCAAACCGTGCAGCACAGATGAAAGTCGATTGAAATCGGCGAGACGGTATTATAAAGGGCATTATTGATTTGAAGACCCTCGGACCACCCGCACAGATTACAGCAACTTCTATCGTTTTAGGAAAGGTTGGCGTGGCTTCCTTCCAAAATCAGGAAGGTTTGAGCAAGGCAGAAACAACACCTTTAATGCCGGAGTCAGGGGATAATACAGGGATATCTTCCGCAACCATGCCGGGAGAAGGTTCAACCTCCACTTTGATGGCCGGCTATCTTGAGAGCTTCAACGTAGATCTTGCCAAGGGTTCTCGGATATGATCACCACGCAAAAGGGTTTCCAGGCAGAACACCAAGATTATTACCGTGTCTGATGAAGTACTACAGGACCTTGTTAACATGAAGCGATAAGGGGAAGAAGCTTCTAAGCTAAATATACACTTATCTGCGGTTTATCTTGCAGGATAAACCGTAGATGAAGTCATTACCAGATTAGGTTGAAGAGAGGAAGGAATCATGATTCGCCTAACAAAGTTAAACGGAGAAGAAATCTTTTTAAATTATTTTTCAGGTTTTATACATTCGACGAATACCGGAGACGAAAATCAAGCTTGCCAATGGAGACTTTTACCTTGTAAAGGATAGCGTAGAGTCTATTATCAAGCAGGTACAGGGGTTCTTGAGGAACTTGCCTCTTTTTCAGAATAAGCTCCACGACGGAGATGATGTCCTTGAGATAAAGGGGACAGAGGTATTCTGATTAGAAGAAATAAGCAAGGAGGCTAATGGATAGAGTATGGATTTATCAATGATTATAGGCTGGGTAGTGGCCATAATACTAATCATTAACGGTATTACCGCTGATAAGCTGATGAATTTCTGGGATATTCCCAGTATTCTGATTACCGTAGGAGGAACTCTTGCGGCAATTGTTGCCAGCTATCCTTTCCGTATACTGAAGAGTTCCAGAAACATATCGCTATCTGCTTCCGGGGCAATAAGAAATACAGTGTACCGCAGGCTGTGGATTCGATAGTGGATTTGGCATTAATTGCAAGACAAAGCGGATTGCTTGCCTTGGAAGAAAGAGCGGAGGATTTAAAAGAACCGTTTTTCAAACAGGCGGTCTTGATGATTGTCGATGCAAATGATCCCGATAAAGTAAGAAAATCCTTAGAGAAACAGGTGGAAGACATGATGATCCGACATGAAGAAGCAAAGAGCCTGTATATAAGAGGTTCAGGCTATGCACCTGCTTTCGGAATGATTGGAACACTGGTAGGACTGATCAATATGTTAAAGGGGATGAATCTTTCCGGATCCGGAGGTTCCAGTACGTTGGGACAGGACATGAGTGTGGCCTTGGTTACCACCTTTTACGGTACTATTTTAAGTAATGTTTTCTTTCATCCTATTACACAAAAGTTGTCGTTAAGAGATGCTGAAGAAATCTTATATTGTCAGACAATCATCGAGGGTGTTATTGCCATTCAGTCGGGTGAGAATCCCAAGGTAATAAGAGAGAGACTTCTTGCCTCCCTTGCACAGAAACAGCAGAGTAAGATTTTGGCAAGGGTCGGACTGAACTCGTCGCATGGAGCGACTGAAGGAGAAAAGTAATGAAGAGAAGAGGAGGTGGACCGGAAGGCGGTTCCTGGATGGACACCTATGGAGACATGGTTACTCTTTTACTGACTTTCTTTGTACTTCTTTATTCGATGTCTACCCTGGATGCTGCAAAGTGGGATGTTTTTGTCCAGCTCCATTTTTCCGAACGGAAGACCGGGAGAGAGAAAGTGCAGGAGCAGATTATTATAAACGGTGAAGTCAACGAATGAGAGCGAAAGTGCGGGAGCAGGAAACCCTTCGGAGTTAACAGAGACGATAGAGAATGCAGAAGACCTGTATCTTCAGATTGTCAAAGCCCTGAATGATGCCGGAATTTCCGGTGTAGAGGTTTCTCGAGGGGAGGATTATACCTTTGTGGTATTTAAGGATAAAGCCTTCTTTGATGGAGACAGTTCCGTGATTACAAAGCAGGGCAGGAAACCTTAACCGTCTTCTGTGATGCACTGCAAAACAGTGGAGAAAAAGTTATCTCAGGTCAATATTATGGGACATACGGCGCAAGGAGATCCCACAAGACCGAACAATCCGAGAAACGACAGAATGCTTTTCGGTTATGAGAGCCGCTGAAGTTTGTCTCTTTATACAGGGAAGAGAATCATCGCTCCCGAAAAACTCATCAGTATAGGGATATGGGCAATTCCATCCAATTGCGGATAATGAGAGCTCTGAAGGCAGAGCGAAAAAGCCGAAGGGTTGAGATTCTTCTCATTGATGAAGGGCTCAAATTCGAGACATAAATGAGTATTTTTCAAGAATATTACTAGCGGAAAGAACGCCGATAAAACGATTGTAACTTCAGGTGTTCCGGAAAAATATTGAAAATGGAAACAATCAGGAAGCACTGCAAGAGGTTTCCCCTGAAGGGGAAGAGCCTCAGGCAGAGAATATAGAGGCAGGCGGAAGATGGCAGCAGCAGAAGTGCAAGCTCAGCCGGAAGCAGTACCGGAGGAAGTACCGGTTCAACCGGGAGAAGCCGTTCCCGCAGGCCGTGCGCCTCACTCTCAGGAGCAGGCGCGAAATAAAGAGTACCGACTGTCGCCGGTGCTTCTCGTGAAATTCCCGGAGAAGAGGAAGAGGTTTGTTCCTTACCTTGTAAGAGAGCTTTCAGAGGGCTGGGACTGGGACATTCACGATAAGAAAAACGATAAGAAAAAAAGGAAGAATTGCAATCAGGGGCGAAAGGGGTTAAGTGAAAAAGGAAAGCTTTTTCGCAACAGTTCAGGAAGAGGTTTGTAGATGGCAGATGTATTATCTCAAAGCCAAATTGATGCGCTTCTGAAATCCATGCAGGACCTCCGCCAAAAGAAGAGGCGGTGGAAACGGATCTGGACGAGATTTTTAGACCAGCTTAATAATGAGGAATCGCAGGTTCAAGAGGATCATTACAGTAAGTATGATTTCTGAGCCCGAGGAAGTTTACCAAAGAGAAGGATTCGTTTATTAAAGAGTATGTTTGATAACTATGCTCGAATCTTGACTTCCCAGGTGAACGGTATTTTCCGTACTACAACGGATATTACGGTTTTGGAATTACGAGAAACCCGGTATTACGAGTACGTCAATGCTTTTCATGAAAAACGACTGTATGACCATCGTGGAAACCCATGTTGAGGGAAAAGGGAAAGAGCAATGTGCCTTTGATGGCTTATCTTTCTCCGGATTAACTCTGACTCTGGTCAGTCACATGCTAGGGCGGTACGGAATCCTTCTTAAAGACGGAAGGGAATATCGCTACACGGATGTGGAAATGGCGCTATACAAAAGGATTATGGACTATATCGTTCATGCCTTGGGAGACGGATTCAGCAATTATATCAATGCGGAGTTTAAGATCGCAAAGGTAGAGACGAACCCTCCATGGTTCAGGAAGTCGGTTTGGATGAGACGGTAGTCATTGTCGTATTGAACGTTGACATTTCCGGTCTCGTAATGGAAAGAATCAGACTTTGTCTTCAGGGAACTCTGCTGGAGCATATCTTCAAGATTATTGATAACCGGAAGCATCTGGCAAGAGGTTTTGCTTACGAAAAACAACAGGACATCATTATGCAGCATCTCCGTGCGTCCGAGTTTCCCCGATGACCGGACAGCTCGGTATTGTGAGACTTGATATCGAAGACTTGTATCACTTAAAGGTAGGCGATGTAATCGATTTGAACAGGGAAAAAGGATTCCGCAGTGAAATTATATGTGGGAAGACAGCCTTGGTTTACCGGAAGATGGGAGTTTTTCAAGAAAAATATTGCTGTTCGTATGGAGGAACGCATTATGCAAAAGGAAGATCTGCCGAAAGAAGATACAGTAGAGAAGATCTTTTGGAAGAGTACCCTAGGGAAGAGGCATCCGGTGAAAAGTTGCCGGAAAGCATTGATGTAAGTGCCATGGCAGACAGTCCCGATGCTGACGCTAAGATAGAGAGTCCCAATACAGGCGTTATGGCGGAGGATGTTCAGGAGCTTTTGGAAGACGTGAGTTCGGAGTATTCCTTAGCTGAGTAAGGTGGAAAAAGATACTCTTAAGGTGGAGACACCAGGAGATATAGAAAAGCAAAGATAAGGATAGGAGAAACGAAGATGGCAAAGATTTTGTTAGTGGATGATGCAGCGTTTATGCGAATGATGGTCAAAAACTCCCTGACCAAGGGAGGGTTTGCAGATTGCACCTTCGTGGAAGCACAGGACGGCATGGAGGCGGTAAAAAAGTTTGATGAAGAGAGCCCGGACTTGGTGATTATGGACATTACGATGCCCAATATGGACGGTTTGCAGGCCTTGAAGAAAATCAGAGAGGGACATCCTGAGGCAAAGGTTGTGATGTGTACCGCCATGGGTCAGGAAAGTATGGTAGTGGATGCTATTAAGTCGGGGGCGAAAGATTTTGTTGTGAAGCCTTTTAATGCCGAGCGTATCACTTCTACGGTTAAAACCATTTTAGGGGTTTAAAGAGAAGAGGAAGAGTATGTCATTTTTAAATTCATTTGATATCAGTGCTTCAGGTTTGAGTGCGCAGAGAGTCAGAATGGACATCGCTGCAGAGAATATTGCGAGATGTGGATACCACAAGAACGGAAAGTGGCGGAGCTTACAAAAGAAAAGATGTCGTTTTGGAGAGCTTCGGGCACGTTCTTTTTCAGCAGGCGCTTAGGAATGCGGCAAATGGCAAAAGGCTTCCGAGGGCAGCATGCGGGAGTTAGAGTGCATAGTATTATTGCGGACGATCAGGAAATGAAGAGGGTCTATAATCCGAACCATCCTGATGCGGATGCCCAAGGCTATGTGAATTATCCGAATGTAGACATTTTGAAAGAGACAGTGAGACTCCATGTCTGCGACTCGTTCTTATGAAAGCAAATGTAACAGCGCTCAATGCCATGAAAACGATGGCACAACGTGCGTTGGAGATTGGTAAATAATAAGACAGGGATTGTTTGTATTAGTTAGCGGGTTGTGTTTCATGTGCTTAAAAAGCAACATAACTCATTCCAGGGAATATAAAGGAGTATGATTGATGAGTACCACAAGATTCAATGAAATGGAAATAGATGCTATTGGCGAGATTATGAATATTAGCCTTGGGGCATCTGCGACGACAGTATCCACTCTTTTTGGGCTCAAAAGTAAATATTACTACTCCGGTAGTACAGGTGAAAAGAAAGGAAGAATTTGACTTTCATGATTTGGAACCTGCGGTAGGAGTAGAAATTTCGTATGTTACAGGGAATAAACGGAAAAAGCATTATGCTCTTCTCCAGAAACGATGTGCGCATCATTGTATCGACGATGATGGGGGCAGATATTTCTGCGGAAGAATTTGTAATGGATGAAATCAATACCAGTGCGATTCGCGAGGTTATGAACCAGATGATGGGGGGCCTCGGCAACGGCACTGTCTGAGTTTTTGGGAACAACGGTAAACATTTCCACTCCAATCTCGTATGAGATTAATGATGGAGATGCCTTTAAAGATAAATGTTTTTAAAGAAAGTGAGTAAAAGTAGCGATTCGCTTCACTTTAGAGATTGAAGGAAAGCTGAAGAGTGAGTTCATTAACATCATGTCTGTAGATCTTGTGAAACGTCTCTTGGAGCCATTTTAAAGCACAGTACGGTTTGACGGAAGAAGCCGAAGCGGAAATTCGGATGATTATCCGGAGAGTACCATGTGGAAGAATCTGCGGAAAGCGGCAGCATAGAAGCACCCTATGGATAGAAGCGGTGCAGAAGCTCCTATGGAAGTCGGTAGTGCTGAAAAGTCTGTGGCAAACAGTGCGGAAGCTCCTGTTGAAGCAAAGACGGAGACACAAGAGGAAGTACAGAAGGAGATGCACGAAGGAATACGGGAAGAGATTTTGCAAAGAATTAAGAAAAGAAAAGAGGAAGAAGACAGTGAGAAAATGCCTGTTCCTCAAGATGCAGGATCCTTGATCCGACTCAGTCGGATGTACTTCTGGACAGTCTCTTACATGGTGGAACGGATGAAAACAATGTAGCACAGCTTCCAAAGGAACAGCGAACAGGTCGGCAGAGAGCTCTGCACAGTCCGTTTCAGGAGAGTCCCTTTGTTAATCCGGGAGGGAATGGCTTTGCCGGAAAAGTAGGGAGTACGATGCAGACAGGAAGCACAGGCCCGACGCAGGGGTATCCAGAAGGAATTCCTGCCGGAACACCGATGATGAGCATGCCGCAAGGCGTAGAAATGGGGGGCAATTTGGAACCGATGACCATGCAGCTTATCAATCAAATGCAGCAGTCCCAGAACCAGATGATGGAATTAATCCGGGACATGAAACTGGAAAAGAGATAAGCAAAACGAAGCCAATATCATACGTCCTTTGAACTCAAAAGAGTTCCAGGAGGATGATGCGGAAAGAGATGAAAAATGCAAAGTAACCGTGAACTCCTTATGAAGGTTCCTTTGGAGATTTCCGTAGAAATCGGAAGAACCAGAAAACTGGTAAAGGATATCTTGGAATTCACACAAGGCTCTCTTGTTGTTTTGGATAAGATGGCGGGAGAACAGGCCGATCTCTATGTAAATGGAGAATGTATTGCCAAGGGAGATATCGTAGTTGTTGAAGATAACTTCGGTATTCGTGTAACGGAAATCTTGAAGAAAAGACATCAATGAGGAGAGCTTATAATGTTTACGGAAGACAGTATTTCCTTGGTATCGGGTTTTCTTCTCCTTTGTCTTTTCCTGCTGGGAGCATGGGCACTGAGCCGGTTTATCGGAAAATACGGTAGAGCCTTTCAAAAAGGGCGCTATATGAAGGTTGTGGATTCAATACAGATCACGCAGGACAGACAGCTGTTTATTCTTTGTTTGGAGAAGGAAGACCGCTGTCTACTTCTCGCATCCGGTCCTGAAGGCTGCAACTTGATTTCGGAACTGAAGGCGGATTACCCGGAGGCGGCAGCCTTGCCCGGGAGTGAATCCGATAGAGGAATTTCTCCTTCTTGGAAGGAAGAAGGCCGGGGTGGATTTTTCCCATATTTTCCGAGGAAAAGCGGGAGACGGGAAAGTAATAAATGACGATGGAGCGAACAATTTCGGAAAGGAGTCCGGATGAATGAGTTATTAACTGGATTAAACGGCGGGTCCGTGCCTACACTGGAATTGATTTATCTCCTGACTTTTGTGGCACTGCTCCCGTCTATTGTCGTATGATGACTTCTTTTTACGAGAATCATCATCGTTCTGTCTTTTACCCGAAGCGCCATGGGAGTGCAGCAGACTCCTCCCAATATGGTTTTAGCCGGTGTTGCCTTTTTTCTGACGCTGTATATCATGGCTCCCACTATCAATAAAATTAATGTTGAGGCCTATGAACCCTATAAAAAGGGAAACCTTAGTCAGGAGCAGGCGCTGGACACCATGGGAAGAGATATGAAGGAATTTATGCTGCGAAACACGGAAGTAAAGACGCTGGAGCGCTTTGTGAGTATGAGCAAGGCGGAGCTGAAAAAGATCAAAGGATTATCCTTTAACCGTAGTGGTGCCGGCTTTTATGACCTCTGAGCTAAAAGAGGTTTTACTGCAGGGCTTTTTGATTTCTACCCTTCCTGCTTATAGACGTGGTAGTTTCTACCACACTTATGGCAATGGGAATGGTTATGCTTCCCCCGGCCATGGTCTCGATGCCCTTTAAGCTCTTGCTTTTTATCACAGTGGATGGCTGGAACCTCCTGTTTTCCAGCTTGGTACACAGTTTCCGATAGATATGGTTTTAGAGATGAAAAGAGGACGGATCAAAGTGAAAGCGAAAAAAGGACAGTCTTCGGATAATGCGGAAAAAGATTGGGAAAGGGGATGCAATGCTGAACAGCAGTGAAATTCTGGATATTATGAATCAAAACCTTTATGCTGGCCTTGCGTGTTGCCCTGCCCTTTCTTTTGATTAGCATGATATTGGGTATTGTGGTAGCCATCTTTCAAGCCGCAACTTCCATCAATGAGCAGACACTCAGTTTTGTACCGAAGCTGATTGCCATTATCATCTTACTCTCTGTTCTGGGAAGTACCCTTTTAAAGACGATGCAGGATTTTTTCACTATGATTCTCGGTCTGGTAGCGGGAGGATAAGATGCTGATTTTATTTTCCTATATAGTGATGAGAATGAGCGGAGCTGTGGCGTTCTAACCCGATATTTGGAAGAGTGAATTATCCAAACAAAGCGAAAGCGGCGTTTATCCTGGTCTTGTCTCTTCTTTTGCTACAACTATACGGGCGGGAAGCTTACAGTGGAGCCTACAAGCTTTTATCGAATACGGTTTTCTTCTCCTGAAGGAACTGTTTGTGGGTTTTGTCTTGGCTTTTTCCATGGATCTTGCTTTTTATCTCTGCGCTTTGCGACCTCCGTCATTGATTTTTCCATGGGACTGAGTATGTCGCAGGTATTCGATCCCCAAAGCCGTTCACAAGCCACGGTCAGTACGGGACTGTTTTACGGATTTTTACTTTTGCTTTTCCTGTCCGTTGACGGGCATCTCCGTTTTTTGGAGATTCTCTTTCGGACTATAGATACAAACCCCTTCGGTCAAGTGTCGATACGACTTCTTATGATGCCGAAGCTGATGCTGAGTCTCTTTGTTGCTTCCATGAAAATGGGATTGGAACTGGCCTTTCCGATTATGGGCATAGAGCTTATGACGGAGGTGGCCCTGGGAATACTGATGCGTGTTATTCCGCAGATTAATATTTTCCAGGTGAACTTCCAGCTGAAAATTGCCGTCGGACTTTCCATGATTTATTTTCTGATGATTCCCATTTCGGATAAGATGAAAGACATTATCGGCAATGCGTTTGAATATCTTGGAAAAGTAATGCAGTTGTTATAGAAGAAAGGGAGGAAAATAGTGGCAGACAGCGAAAAACCGAGGCGCCTTCCGAAAAAGCGAAAAGATGCCAGAAAAGAAGGTAATGTTTTTCAAAGTCGAGATATCGTTACCGTTGTGGTTCTTTTTGGGGTTTTCTATGCTGCGCGTTTTCTCATTCCCTTTATCTATGAAGATTTACGGAATTTTCTCGCCTATATTTTGGAATTGATAGAGGAGAGAGAGCCGGTATCCAATCAATTGTTATACCGCGTTATATGGCTTTTCCGTAAAATGGCACTGCCTTTACTGCTGATTACCATGTTTTGGGCGTTATGGCAAAGCCTGGTGCAGACTCGCTTCAATATCAGCTTTAAACTGCTTTCCCTAAAAGCTTTTCGAACTTAAGCCCCTACAAAGGGACTGGGGAGGATTTTTCCAAACGGAATCTGGTGGAGTTGATTAAAATATTATTAAAAATATTGATTCTAATCAGTTTTCTCTACTCGATTTTAAAGGCGGATATCATTCCTATTTCCAAAATGATTCATATGGACATTAAAAATTCAAGTATTACTTTGATGAGTATGATGTTCGACTTGATTACCCGAATCTGTGCTGTCTTCCTTGCTATCGCTTTTTCGACTTTATGTATCAAAAATGGCAGTATGAGATGGATCTTAGGATGACAAAGCAGAAGTGAAGGATGAGTACAAGCAGTTGGAAGGAAATCCGGAAATCAAGGTAGAATTCGCCAGATGATGCGCTCAGGGCCAATCAGAGAATGATGCAGGCGGTTCCCGATGCGGATGTGATTATTCGTAACCCGGAACATCTTGCCATTGCGATTAAGTATGATCCGGATAAGAATCAGGCTCCGATAGTCCTTGCAAAAAGGACAGGATGAGCTGGCACTGAAGATTGTGGCTGTGGGAGAGGAACACCATGTTACGGCAATTGAGAATAAGCCTCTGGCAAGAACCATGTATCCGGTATGTAAAGGTGGGAAAAGAAATTCCCGGAGATTTTACGGAGCTGTTACGGAAATTCTGGTTTATATCTATCGGAAAGAGAATAGACAGGATATTTTTAGAGAAAGCAAAAAGGAAGATAATAGGAATGCTTAGACGACTTTTGCAAAAATTCAGTGGTACTTTTTGTACTGGTAATCATATTACTTTTTGATTATTCCGTTGCCGCCTGCCCTTGTGGATGTGGCAATTGTAATTAATATGGCGATTTCCATGATGATTCTGGTGATCACCATGACGATTCGAAGCCTCTGGAACTGTCTATTTTCCCCTCTGCTTTTGATTACCACTCTCTTTCGACTGGGAATCAATGTTTCTACAACGAGAAACATTCTGACAAGAGGCGGAGAGTCCGGTGCGATTATCAAAAGCCTTCGGTGACTTTTGTTGTACGGGGAAATGTGGTCGTCGGATTAATCATCTATTTGATTATCGTCCTCATACAGTTTATCGTCATCACCAAAGGGTGCGGAACGTGTATCGGAAGTTGCTGCGCGTTTTAAATTGGATGCCATGCCCGGTAAGCAGATGGCGATTGATGCGGATCTTTCTTCCGGCATGATTACCGAAAAAGCAGGCCAGAGAAAGAAGACAGAAGATTCAGACGGAATCCGATTTTTACGGTTCCATGGACGGTGCCACGAAGATTGTAAAGGGGACGGAATCATGTCTCTCGTTACTACGGCAATTAACCTCATCGGTGGAAGTATCATCGGTATCGTACAGTCCGGACAGCCTCTTGCTACCGTGCTTTCCACCTATTCCATCGCAACAGTCGGAGATGGTCTTGTAGCACAGATTCCTTCCCTTTGATTTCCGTTTCGACAGGGTATGATTGTTACAAGAGCGGTTTTCGGAAGGCTCTTTAAAACGAGGATGTATCCAGACAGTTTACGCAGCAGCCTCGGTCTATCATGATTACCGGATTGGCTATGCTGGTACTCGTGCTGATTCCGGGAATGCCCATTTGCAGATTATCCCGGTTGCGGCAAGCTTTTATCGCTGCAGGCTTCTACCTGGAGAAGAAGATTAAGGAAGAGCCTGAATTTGCCAGAGCGGGAGGAGAAGGACTTCTCCCCGATGGACGGAGACGGCTTTGGGCTTAGAGGAAAATCAGGCGAAACGGCAGCACGAGCGAAGAAGACTATTACAAAGATGTAAAACAATGTCTACAACCTCTTGCAGGTGGAGCCTGTTGAAATGGACTTTGGATATAGCCTGATTCCTCTTGCGGATGAATCAGTTGGAGGAAGACTCATTCAGAGAATCGTGATTTTTCCGAAGGCAGTACGCACAGGATATGGGCTTTGTGGTGCCTTCCATCCGCCTTTCGTGATTCCTCGAGTCTCGGAACCAATGAATACAGTATCAAAGTAAAGGGGGAGGAGATTGCAGAGGAGAAATCCTGGTGGATTACCCTGCTTGCTGGAACCGGATGATGTAGAAGAATCAGTTGACAGCATTGAAACGATTGAACCGGCCTATGGGATTCCCTCTAAGTGGATTCGACCGGAAAAATCGGGATAAGGCGGAGATGTATGGCTACACGGTCATCAGAACCTCTGGCGGTAATGCTTTCCACCTTTCGGAGACCATCAAGAGACATTCCCATGAGCTGATGAGCAGGCAGGAAGTTGTCCGCCTTGTGGAGAATCTGAAAAACCGCACCGGAGCTTTGTGAAGAAGCCTTTCCGGGAGTCATCAGTTATAACCTCTTGCAAAGAGTCCTGACGATGTTACTCCGCGAAGGAATCTCCATTAAAGACTTGGAAACCATTGTGGAGACCTGTTTTGAGACCATCAGTGAGAACGGTTTACCGGTAAAGGATGTGGATCAGATTGTGGAGAAGGTTCGTGCCGCTTTAAAGAGAACCATTACCAGAATGTACTGTGAAGATGGCAACATGAAGGTGGTTACCATCGATGCGGCTTTTCAGAGCGAACCATGTCACCCTCTCCAGAGGAGAGAACGGCATGTATCTTGCCTTAAACCCTGAGCTTTTGCAGAGTCTGGTTCGGGACAGGTTGCGGAAGAGTGCAGAAAAATTTGAATAATCTTTCCGGCCCTCCGCTCATTTTTGACCTCACAGGGTTATGCGTATCCATTTTTACCACCTGATAGAGCAGTTTTATCCAAACGTGCGAGTACTTTCCTTTAATGAAGTAGCCAGCAATGTGCAGATACAGGCAATTGGAAGCCTGCAAACTGGAAGAGGATACCGAAGAAAAAGGAAGCGCTTAGAAAAGAATACGGAATAGCTAAAAGTTGAAATCCGGAAAAGAGGAATCCATCTTGAATGCTTTTAAAATACCCAAGTTTAGAAGTAAAAGAGTCCAATGAAGAACTCTTCCTTTTGTATAAAGAAAATCATGCCCAGGAAGTGAAGCAGGAACTGACTATGCGATATGTTTATATCGTGCGTTCCATCGCATACCAGATGGAGATGTACCATGACTTTATGCAGACGGATGATATCGTAAATGAAGGTGTTATTGAAATCATGCATGCCATCGAGGCGTTACGACGAGAATCGGGATAATAAGTTTGAAACCTATATCTCCCGTCGTATCCGCGGTATGGTGATAGATATGATGCGTAAAAATGACTGGCTTCCGAGAAACTTTCATAGAGACAGCAGAAGCGTGGAGACGGCAAGCCTAGAATTAAATTCCCGTTTGGGAAGAGCACCTTCGGATGAGGAACTTGCAGACTATCTAAACATCAGCATAAAAAAGCTGCAGAAGATTCAGCGCATGAGCAATATGGTAAACGTTCTTTCTCTTGAGCACGACTTATGATGAGAAATGAAACCTTGCTGCAGATTCCATCCAGAGACAGCAGCACCCAGCCGGAATTTAACTTTATGCATAAGGAAAATGTCCGTGCTCTGACTTCCGCGATAGAAGCTTTGCAGGAAAAGGAAAGGCTGGTTATTTCCCTTTACTATGTGGAAGAGCTGAATATGAACCAAATTGCGGAAGTCATGGAAATCTCTCAGCCCAGAGTTTCTCAGCTCCATAGACACTGCCATCCGGAAGTTAAGGAAATATATGGATGAATATGGAGAGGATAGCGTGTTTTCTGTTAGTACCGAAAGCGCCATACGCTTTACTTGGAAAAGGAACGCGATTCAATCTAAAATAAGTAAAAATAAATCCGTAAAATCGTTATAAAATGAGGAAAAAGAGTCCGATAATCAGAAGCGAGATGCTTATCCCTGTGGAAAAAGGGACGAAGACCAATTTCGTGAAGGATAGAGGACTCTTTTTTCTGTATCCGGAAAAGAAAGGATGAACTATGTATCAAGGTTTTTATGATTTAACATCGGGCATGATTACCCAAAGAAGAAATCTCAATACCATCAGTAACAATATGGTCAATATTCAGACTGCTGGATATAAAAAGATACTATGGTCAGCACCACATTCAAAAGAAGAGATGATGGTGCGCACCGGTAACTATAACAAGAACCATCCAAAGGATATTGCTATAGTTTCCCGATTAAATCTGCGGCAAGAACCTATACGGACCACGAACAGGGGTCCTATGAAACGACCGACGGAATTTACGATGTTGCATTGGGGGGAAAAGGATATTTTGCCATTTCTACGCCAAGGGGAACGATGTACACAAGGGGTGGTGCCTTTTCCGTGGATGAAAATGGAGTGCTGGAGCTTGCAGGAGTAGGAAGAGTACAGAGTACGGACGGACGGGATATCGTGCTTCCAAACGATAATTTTGCGATTGATCCGGACGGAAGTATTTATGACCCGCAAAGCACGGGAGAGCAGAGAACGGTATACGGAACGCTGAAGGTTGTTGATTTTGTGGATTATAACGCAATGCATAAAGAAGACAATAACCTTTTCAGCACAAACCAGGCAGAGCTCGATAAGCCTCTAGATACCACGGTAAATTGGAAGAGTTTGGAAAAATCCAATGTGGACATGGTTGAAGAAATGACGACCATGATGAGCTCCCAGAGGGCATTACAGAGTGCTGCGCAGATGCTTAGGATGTAGACAGTGTGATGAGTAAGGCAAGTAGTGATGTAGGGCGAATTTAAGAGGTAGAGGGATAATCTTATGAATATGTCATTTTATGTTGGCGCACTTGGCGCAAGTGCCAGCCAGAAAAAGTTGGATGTTATCGGAAATAATCTGGCAAATATCAATACAGACGGTTTTAAGCCGAAGAATGCCGTTTTTTCAGAGCTGATTAATTATAACTTGAACGATTCTCCGGAAGCAAGAACAGAGTTACAGGCAGGTGCCGCACAACGGTGGTCAGAACCAATACCGAGCACGGAACGGCTGCATTTTATGAGTACCGGTCAGCCGAATGATTATGCGATAGGAATGGATCATGCCTTCTTTTAAATTACAGGATCCGAAGTCCGGAGCAATCAGCTATACAAGAAACGGACATTTTCATATGGGAGAGTTTCCTGACGGAAAGTTCTACCTGCTTACCGAATCCGGGAAGCATGTTTTGAGATGAGAAGACGAGAAAAATGCTCGCCAATGAAAGCGGCTTAAGGATGCTTGCGGATGCGGCAAAGCGAGGACAGGATAGGGAAAACAATCTATACGAGAACGAAAATGACGAAGAAAGCATAGAAGAAAAGCGACAGAAGGTCGGAGTTTATACATTGACTTACCCCAGTCGATTAGTAAATAAGGGAGACAATGAATTTGCAGTCCGCGCGGAGATACACAAAATGTAGACAAGGCAGTAGAAAACCGGTGTTGGAGGAAGGAACGCTGGAACGCTCCGGAACGGATATGGCAAAGAAATGACCCAGTCTTATAGAAAGTCAAAGAGCGTTCAGCTATGCACTAAAAATGGTACAGACATCGGATGAGGTGGAAGGCACCATTAACCAATTAAGAGGATAGGAACCTTGTTTTTAAGATGAGAAATAGAGAAATGAAGATAAACCGCTATGAAGATCTGAATCTTCAAGAACTGGATGTCATGAAGGAAATAGGAAGTATTGAACGGGTCATGCAGCTACGGCTCTTTCAAGCTACTGCAGAGAGAAGTTCGCATTACGATTCCCAAGGTGCAGATTCTGGATTTTGACGGTGCGGTAAAGAGAATAGAAAGGAAGAGGAAATCATCGAGTGCAACGCTTGTGCAGATGAGCGGAGATCTCGACGGACTGATGCTGTTTCTCTATGACAAACGCTTTGCAAGGAAGATGTTGAAAAACTCTTGCAAACGGAATACAAAGATTTTGATGCCATGGATGATATGGCATTTTCCGCTTTAAAGGAAGTCGGAAATATCATCATTTGCTCTTATATCAATGCCTTTTTCTCAGCTGGTGCATGTAGATTTGCACTTGTCCGTGCCCAGCAGTACGGTGGAATATGTTGGGAGGAATTCTTACGGTACCTATGGCAGAGTTCGGATATGAATCGGATAAGCTGATGTACAGTAATGCGGATTTCCTCATGGATGGCAAAAGTCTCCCTCCTGGCTTTTTGATGCTTCCGGATATTCACTCCCCTTGAATACGATTTTGGAAAAGTTGGGAGTGTAAGATGCAAGCGGATAAGCAATTAAAAAGTTGGGATTGGGGATATGAAGCTGACCCGGGAGAGGGGTCCTTGTCACATATGCCTTAGGCTCCCTGTATAGGGACTGGCATTCTTTGATTCCTATATCAAATTGGGAGCCCCTATTACACATCATGTTACCGGAGAGAGCGAACGAAAATGACCCTGAATCTCTTTTAAGTATGCAGACACGGGAATTCGGGAAACTTTACGAAAGATGTCTGCCTTCGGGATGGTGAAAAGCCGAACGACCGTGCGTATTGCAGAGCGAGTGCCAAGATGTTTGAAATCAGCGGAAAATGCGGGTTTCGGAAACATCGGGCAGAGAAATATTGACAGCGTGAAAAAGATTCTGAAAGAAGAGGGAATAAAGCTTACGGCGGAAGATACAGGTGCAAACTACGCAAGAACCATGAGCCTGAACACCGAAACCGGGGAGGTCCAGATCAGAACCTACGGAAGAGAGATAGTTCGGATTTAAGGATAGAGGAAGTGCATGGAATGGGGCAGGATGCAGGCCTGAGTTTAAGGAAGAACGGAAAAGGGAGAGGTTATACGAAGATGAAAAAGAAGAATGAGAAGGAAGGTATTTTACTGGAATCCGGAACGAATGAAATTGAAATTATGAAGTTTCGTGTTCTGGGAGAATTCTACGGAATCAATGTGGCAAAGGTAAAGGAAATCATGATGACGGAAAAGATTAAGCCCATGCCGCATTCTCATGCATCGGTAGAAGGATTCTTCAAGCCAAGACAGCAGCTTATTACAGTTATCAATCTGGCAAACTATCTGACGGGGACCACTCCGGAGCAGGGAGCAAGAGACCTCTTTATCATCACGCATTTTAATAAAATGATGGTGGCATTCCGTGTAGATTCTATTGAAGGAATAAGCCGTATTTCCTGGCAGAGCATCCAAAAGCCCGACAGAACTTTAGCAAACGGCGCTGAGTCCGTAGCAACCGGAATTGCACAGTGTGACAATCAATTGGTAACCATTTTGGACTTTGAAAAAATAGTAGCGGAAATTGCTCCGGCTACTGGGATTAAGCTGGAAGAAATTGAAAAAATGGGAGCAAGAAGCACGATTACTGCACCGGTTGTGGTTGCGGAGGACTCCGTTTTGTTGCAAAAAATGATTGGTACCTCCTTGCAAAAGGCAGGATTTACCGATGTTCGGGTATACAATAACGGACAGGAAGCATGGGAATATATTTCTTCCCTGAAGGACGATCCGGATCTGTATAAGAAAATCAATCTTGTGATAACGGATATTGAAATGCCCTATGATGGACGGACACAGGCTGACGAAACTTATGAAGGAAGATATGCGATTAAAACGAATACCGGTTGTTATCTTCTTTCTGATTAATGAGCAGATGCGCGTGAAGGGAAAAAGAGGTGGGAGCGGATGAGCAGCTTTCCAAGCCCGAAATCGGACACCTGGTTGAAATTTTGGATATCTTGATAAAACGCTTTCGTGAATCGGACCACGCAGTACTGGCACATGGAGCATAAAGACTTTGGAGAAATATACTAAGAATAATCATTTTTCTACAAAATAAATCAGGGATGGTGAGAAGGAAAAAGTTTTTCACCATCCTATTTTTAAATCTTATAGTAAATTTAACTAGAATTTATGAAAATTCCTAGCAAAAAGTTTTGTGTATTGAGTATAATAAGGAGGAAAAGGGATGAAGAATCACAGGAAGAACAGGAAGAGCGGCATTGCGGTATTGTTTGGGTTTTTGTATGATGAGCGTCCTTTTGTTCCCGGAAAAAGGCAGAAGCGGGAAGCAATTTTTCCGGAGACTGGGTAAAAAGAAGGTGGCAGCTGGTATTTCTTTTTGGGACCGAATGAACCGCTCGAAAAATGAATGGCTTTGACTACAATGGAGAGAGCTATTATATCGGAAGCGGCGGGAAAAATGGCTACCGGGAGATTCGTGGATCCCGAAGACAAATGGAATACTTTTTGATACGGATGGTAGGCTGCTGGAGGATGAGTTTAGTAAGAGTGGAGAACTGTATATCGGAAAAAGGTGGTAAGGAGCTCCGTTATTTTAACGAATACCGCAGTTTTATCCGAAAAGAGCTGAGAAGCTGAAAGGGAAGGACTTCGGAAAAACGGGAAAAAGGACAGCGGAGAGAAGAATGCAAAAACAGAGGAAGAAGCACTCATCCGGCTGCATTTGCACTTTTGGACATCAATGAAGATGGCTATAAGGATATTATCCTTTTGCAAGACAGGGTAGGGAGGAAACAAAGTTACATCCCACTATTTTTGTCTGTCATATTGTATCAAGAACAAGTAGCTGCACAGAAAAGGAAGTGGCGGTCAGTCGGAGAGCGAGTCTGCCGGTAAAACAGAGAATCCCTCCTTCCTCTTTTTGGAAGAAGAGGGAACGGTGACTATACGACAGTGATTCGAAAGAATAAACTGAGCGGAGAACCGGCGTTTTTACGGACGAATGGTGCGGAGGACTTTTTCCTCTTCATGTATAAGAAGGATGAAGGTCTAACAGAGCTCTATTCTTTGGTCGGAAAAGAGAGACCAAATGGGAGGAATAGAGTATTATTTCTTTTCCGACAAAGTCAGTTTTCAGGATTACCAAAGCGTATTTTTGACCATCCAAAAACCAATTTGCCGAACCCCTATTCTCTTAAGGCGTTTAATTTGATGAAGAAGGCCTGACGAACGCTCTAAAAAGACTTCAGTAAGGAAGAACTTTCTTTTTATGCATCTCAGGAGTTTAATCAATAGTAATCCGATTCTTGCATGCCAGGAGGTTTTACTTTGTCTATTATTATCACCGTATCGAATCAAAAAGGAGGTGTCGGAAAGACGACTACCTCTGCAGCTATATGTGCAGGTTTTGCAGATAGAGGTGCGAAGGTCCTGGGGATTGACTTGGATCCCCTAAAGGGAATCTGGGCTTCTGTATGGGGCTGGAAGGCGTGAATGGCAGTACAATTTTAGATGCTCTGCAAGGAAAAATTAAAGTTGCAACAGGTTGTACGTCGTTTGGGAAAGGTGGATATCCTGCCTTCGGACATTACTCTTTCCGCAACAGGACTGGAAAAGCTCGAGCCCGGAAAAAGAGAGACGGCTTTAAAGGAAGCACTTTCACCCATGATGGATTATTATGATTATATTGTGATCGATACACCGCCGGCTTTTAAACTTTACTGACCATCAATGCCTATGTGGTATCCGATTTTTGATCATTCCCATGACTACGGATATTCTGTCCCTTGTCGGACTTTCTCAGCTCAGAGAGACGATTGATTCCGTAAAGCGCAGTTTAAACAGTAATCTTAAGGTCTTGGGGATTTTACTGAACAAGTTTGAAAAAGGAACCGCTCTCTCAAGGGATGTGGAAGAGATGACGGAGGATCTGGCAAAGCAGATTTCCACCAAAGTGTTTAAAACGAAGATTCGGCAAGGTGTGGCCATTGCCGAAGCCCCTGCACATGGAGAAGACATTTTTACCTATAATAAATATTCCCCTGCGGTGAAAGATTATTCCCGCTTTATTGATGAAATTGCAGAGGAAATAGAGGAAAATGTTCGTGTAAGTGAGGTGGTGGGATAATGGATAATAAGCTTGTAAGATCGAATAAAACTTCTCATGTGATGAATTTACTGACTTCTACACCGGGAGGCAGTGCGGAAGGGCTTAAGAATCTGGAGGAGAACTTAGCAGAGGAGACTGCGGAAGCAGTGCAGGAGAATACGAAAGCTGCAGAAGAGAACAGCGAAATAAGTGCAGTGGATCTCTCTTCGCGCCTTATCCATAAAAGCGGAAGAGAAATGTTTCAAAACTTCGTACAGACCCCTCCACAGCCAATGCAGAATCCCATCCGGGAGAGAATCTCTCTTTTGATGTCGGTATGCTTTCCGATTTTCATAAAGCGGCGGAAAAAACAAGGCAGGCTGCAGAGCACTTTGACGGTGCGGTAAGCAATTTTAAAACGGCAGTAGACAGTTTTGACAGTCTGGAAACAGAAAAAATGGGGCTCGCAGAGATGAAGGAAAATGAAAAGAAAGAGGAGGAACTCGCATTGAAACCGGAAGTTTTTTCCCTCTTTTAATAAACGCAAGGTTACCGTCATAGACGAGTCTTCGGAAAACGATAAAATCACCAATGAAATCCAGGTCAATCTGGAGAAGAATCTTTTAGCTGAATACAACGAGCCGGAACCGGAATTTCATATCGTGAATGTCATGGCGGAGATATTAAAGACCAAGGATGTCCCGGGCCTGATGAGACAATACGGAGGATGCACCTGCGACAAGTGCATTGCCGATGTCACGGCTCTCTCTGACAAGACTTCCCGCGAAGTATGTGGTTTTGGAAAAAGAAAAGACAAGTCCTATGATCGGCTTTTATCAGAGTAAGTTCCGTTCGGATATATTTGTGGCCATGCTTAGGGCAACTTTGGATGTAAAAGAGCATCCGCACCATGATACGGAAAGAGGAAAAGATACCACGAAATTTGATGAAGGGGAAAGAAAGAGCCTGGGAACCAGCGCTTTCAATCTTCTGAGAGACGTATAAGAAAAGACGATGGAAATGAAATGTGCAGATGGAAAAGAGAGGATACGTGTATACGTAGAATCTCTTTTTTCTTGTCTTATATTCTTTTACGCTTTTGCCGATAATGTCATGAAAAGTTAGCAGAAAGAATGTCCTGGAAGGGAGTCCGGGCTTCTTGGGGCTTTTGAAAGGGCATACCGGTGAGAAGTTTTCTTACGTTAAAAGTCTTGCTAAACCGTAAGCGAGGAACACCTACTTTTCTCGTTTAAATCAGGAAACCGTGTCCGGTATAGAGGACCGGCTTTTTAAGAGAGGAAGGATGAATCATGGGAAGTTTAACAATGGGTGCAACCCAGGGAAGCTCCGGAATAGGAAATACCTCTTTGCGTGGTTTTGGAGGAATGGCTTCCGGTTTGGACAGGGATGCTATAATTGAAAAAATGACAAAAGGGACACAGGCAAAGCTTACCAAAGCAAGACAGGAGAGTACAAGAATCGAGTGGAAGAGAGATGCCTTCAGAAGTCTTTCCGATAAGACGCTGGATTTGCAGGATGATTTTCTTTCTTATTCTGCGCGTTACTCCCTTAAGAATTCAGACTTATATTCGACCAATATGGTGGATGCAAGAGGAGATAGTTCTGCTACAAAATTCATCACTGCACACGGTGCGTCGGAGATGAGCAAAAATCTGAAGATTGCGGCAGTGACGAAGCTTGCAACGGCAGAGTCCGTTGTCTCCGATGTGAAGGGCTCGGTTACCGCGATTAAGACGGGAATCTCTTTAAATGCAATGTCGGGAGCTAAAAAAGCGAAGATCAGTAATTTGAAGGGAACTTCTCTTCAATTTGGAAACTATGATACAACAGGTGCCTTTACGGAGAAAAACCCGCTTTACTTTCCCTGCGTCGTATACGGACGAAAATGGAAAGACCGTGGAAATCGACTATACGGGAGACAAGCAGAAGCTGGTAGAGGATCTGAATAAGGCGGCAAAGCAGGCAGGAGTAAAGCTTGAGAGCACCAGGACCTGAAATTTAAGTATAATCCGGGAGCAACTCCGGGAAATGACTTTATCAGTATTGAAGGAAGCTCAAATTATGTCATTAAGACTGAATCGAGTGCACTGGAAGCTTTGGGATATGAAGCAGGGCATCCGGGAGCAACATCGACCGGCAGCAGCTCGGCTGCTTATGGTTTAGGATTGAATCATTTTAATGCCGGGACAGCAGCTGGCATAAATTTACGCAGAAATCCATAAAGGAAACGGATTATTTGGATTATCTTGCGGATAAAAAGATTAGCATAAGTTTTGGAGCAACAAGAAAGGATGTAAGCATCCTTACGCAACAACAGCTTAATCAGATTAAAACGGCATCGACCGATCCGAGTACAAGACTCAATGCAGTGAAGGCGGCGATGCAGGAGAATATAGACCATGCTTTCGGAAATGGAAAAATCAGGGTAGATAGAGACACGGATCATCTTACCCTGAACAGTGTGAACGGAAAAGACACGGTTACCGTAAATGCTGCCGATAAAATCGAAAGAGATAATCTGGGCATCCAGGAAGGAAGCTCCAACAGAGTCTCCGTATCCAGCTCGATTATGAGCAACCTTGATAAGCTGGGACTTGGTTCTTTTTCCGGAAATAAGGCTGCTTTGGATACTGCCCTATCTCACTTGAAGATTAACGGGAAGGAAGTAAAGGGACTAAGTTCCGATATGACGGTATCGGAGATGCTGCGGAAGATTAATGATGCCGAGGTCGGAGTAAGAGCAAGCTATATGGAAGGCTCCGGACGTTTTGTGCTGGTAAGCAGCGAGACCGGAAGCGGAAGGACAATTGATTTAGGAAATGCTTCGGATCCGAACAATGTTGCCGCAAAGATTTTTGGGGTAACGGCATCGGGAGGCGGTCAGATTAATCATGGAGAAGATGCGGAGCTCGTTTATAATTATGGAAACGGAATCAATGAAATTGCACATTCTTCTTCCAATACCTTTAATATTGACGGCTTGGAAATCACGGCAAGCGGAAAATTCGGCGTGGAATTAGATTCGAGCGGAAATCCGGTAACAAGGCCGGATGGAAGCTATAACTATGATAGCTCCAAAACAGTAAGCTTCAGTTCGAAGGCAAATGTTGAAAAAGCTGCTACCAATATGAAGAAATTCATAGAAAAATACAATGAACTGGTGAGCGAAGTTAATAGTGCCGTAAGAACTCGAAGAGAAAAAGGGGTCGATCCTCTTACCGAAGAACAAAAGAAGCAGATGAGTGAAACTTCGATTGAAAACTGGGAGAAGAAGGCAAAGCAGGGAGTTCTCTACGGAGAAAGCTCTATTAGAAACTATAGTGTGTCCTTAAGCGCTGTGATGACGAAGATGATGGGGGACTTGGAGAAAGCGGGACTTAGCTATAGGGACATGGAAGAAGCGGGTATTACCATGTCTTCGGATTACCAGGATGGCGGAAAGTTGGTTTTTGACGAAGAAAAGTTTAAGAAAGCCATGGAGACAGATCCGGAAAAGATTGAGAAGATGATGACCGGATACCATGGCTCAAAAGGATTGGTGAAAATCGTGGAAGAAGCGGTAACACCGTATGCAACCCGTTTTTCCGGAAAGAATGGAGGATCTTACGGGGAATTAATTAAGCAAGCCGGCTCTAACAGGATGTCTTATACGAATCTTTCTTCCGTGATGTATCAGAAGCTGAAAGAGAATTCGGAAAAGATTGAGAAAATTAAAGAACTGCTTAATACGGAACAAGATCGTTATATCAAGCAGTTCTCGCAGTTGGAACAGCTAATCAGCAAGATGAACGCTCAGGCCTCCTACCTGAGTGGACTGAATAATTAGTTTTATCTTAACAAGTTGCATGCACTCATAAGGAAGGAAAGAGGATGTGAAAAGAATTGTCGCATCCTCTTTTCTTTATAGTAAGAACTTTTTGAAAAATCCTTTATAAAAATGGAATACCTGACGAAATACTTTAAGAGATGAAATAAGGATTCAATACCGAGAGGATGTGTATCGGAAAGAATTTTTCTTTTATCAGATGTATAAAAGAGTCCAATTCCAGTATGTAATCAGCTATTTTCTAAACACAGGAGAAGTCATGAACGAGTATCAAAAAAAGTATAAGGAGCAAAGTATTATGCAAATGAGTCAAGGAGAACTTTTGATATTGACCTTTGATGAGGCAATCAAGTGTTTAAAGCAGGCGGATCTTGCCTTGGGAGAGAAGAACTATGATAAGTTTAATGAATTATTGGACAAGTGCAATAAAATCATTCATTACTTACGAAAAACACTGGATATGAAACAGGAAATCAGTCGCGATTTAATGGAATTATACGACTTTATTACCTTTGATATAGGTTTAGTAAAGGCGGGAAGAGAAAGAAGGCAGGAAGAGCTTCCTAAGCTTGCAGATATCCTTAATGATCTTCGAGAAGGTTTCTATGGTGCTTCTCAAAAGGTTACGGATGTCCATATGCCTGAAGAAGCTAAGGTGGTAGGATAGTCGGAATAGATACGGGCTGCTTGTAAGATTTGGAAAGGGGGCTGTAAAAAATTTAAACTTCTTTATGCTGAGTAGGTCCATAGCGGGGCACGCTCTCGCTAACCTCGCCTGACTGAGCATGGGCTCGGTAGCCCATTGCTCACTTTGCTTCGAAAAGCAACTTCCTTCAGAAGTTGGTCTTGTACAGGACAACTTTTCTGATGAAAAGTTTGTCCTTTCGTAGGGGATACTAAGCGAAAAACAGCATTTCATTTGTTTTTCGCAAGTACCCACGGGCTCAGATTGCCCTGCGACAGACCTTCTCAGCAATAAAAGTGTTCAATTTGAATTTTTTACAGCTACTTTTCTGTAATGGGGGAGAAATAGATGGACATGGAAAGGCTTGCCAGTCTATATCAGAAAAGATATAATATAACGAATGAATTAAACAGGATAACGGATGAACTTCTTGTGTCTTCCGAGAGGCAGGATAATGTAAGTATGGATCTTCTTTTGGATATGAGAGAAGAGTGTATCCATAACTTGGAACAGAATGAAATGGAAGTTCGCGAGATGGTGGAAGTAAGCGAACCTGAGGCGAAAATTTACCAAAAGATAACCGGTATAGGGGAAAAGGAAAGATCTTCCTTTAAAGTATCCGGAAAAACAGGTTGCGGAGTTATACCTGAAGGTCGGAGAAGTTTTGGAAGAGGTAAAGAAGAAAAATAAGCTGATGCTTTTTCGGGCCAATCGCTCGAAAGACTATCTTGCTGATAAAATACTGGCATAAACAAATTTCGATTTTAAGAGTGCTAAGAAAGGAAAGCAATGAATCGAAGTGTGTATGAAGGCAAGTTTTTGCTGAACTTGGTGGGGGGAACCTTACGACAGGATGAATCTTTTCCTGTGATGCGGAACATGAATTGGGCGAGACTGTATCGTATTGCCGAGTATCATGAAATCACTTCCGCAGTATATCTTGGTATGCTTTCGGTGGGGGCAAGGGTCCCTGCTCTTTTTGGTGAGCGTTTTTTCCAAAGATATCAGGAGGCGGTGCATTACGGAGAGATTTATGAGGCTTCGGAGCTGGAAATATTATCCGTGTTTCAGGCTTTCAAAGTCCCTGCAATCATTCTGGAAAGCGCCGCTGTTCGACGTCTCTATCAGCTGCCGGAAACGGCGGCCAATTCTCCTCTGAGAGTCTATATTCCGGAAGAAAGCTACTATCTTGCAAAAGGTTATCTTGTGGATCTGGGGTATATCACGGATGAACAGTATAAGGGCTTTGGAGAAAGCATGAGACGGGTTGCCGGATTTCGTGTTGAACTATATCATACCCTCCCCTATCTGACGAAGACCTATAAGAATTGCATGAAAGGCATTTTAAACAGGGCCTATCCTGACAAGCAAAATCCTGCTTTGAAGGTCCTGTCCTTAGAGAGCAGTTATCTTTTCCGTATTGCAGAGGCATCCTATCATTTTTGCAGTGACAGTTTGCGAGTCAGGGAGCTTTTGGATCTCTATCTGTTCTACAAATTATTCAACAAGGACATGAACCGTCGTTTTCTGGATGCGAGAATCAAGGAGCTGAACATCGGTCTTTTGTCACAGACTCTGCTGCACATGGCGGATATGTGGTTCAGTAGCCGGAATAACTCTTTATTTCCCTATCCGAAAGAAGACATCAGCCTTTATGATGATATGGAAAGCCGCATACTCTCGAACGGAATGGTAGGAAGAGACAGTATTTCCGAGGCCATAAAGTTAAGAAAAGAGATTCGCAATGTGGAAGACCAGGAGGAGCGGGTAGAAAAATGGAGAAAGTGGAAGGATAAGTGGAAGAACCGCTTTAAAGCGTTGGGAAGACAAATCAGATGGCTGTTCCCGGATAAAAACTATATGACGAGCCTCTATCCCGTACTTGAGAAAATGATTTTCTTACTCCCTGTTTTGTTGGATAAGAAGAGATATAAAGCTGATCTGGATTATGATTCATACGAAAAATGAAGTGCCGGAAGAAGTTCCTGAGATGAATGACAGGACGGATTCCAGTGAAGTGGCAAAGTATCGTAGAATCAGAAGCATTTCCTCTACAGAAGACATAGGTTATTCGGATGATCCGTTTAGAACGGACGGCAAGAAGAAGGCATTCTATAAAGGAAGAACCGGAGCTTTGGAGGAGGGAGTCGCAGGAGATACCGAGGCGGAAGAGCTTCCCTTAAATAAAGACTACAGTTTCCTGTCTGAAGAGATCAATGAAGAGGAAGAGGCGAATGAGGGGAAAGAGACCGACTTAAATCTTTGGGATTTTAAGGCGGCATCTCAATCCGGTGCATTATCGACTCCGTCTTCTACATCGAGCTCATCGTCGACTTCGGCGTCGCTTTTTAAAAAGGAACGAAAAAGAGAATGCGCTGTCTGAAGAAGAAATACAGAAAGCCTATGCGCAGGGCTTACCCAGAGAGATGGATACAGAGCCTGACCCCTTCGTAAATCGGGAGGCGGCTCCGGAGCAGTCCGGTGTTTGGGATTCTATCCCCAAAAAAGAGCATACGGATGACCCCTCTTCCGCCATTTTCGGAAAACTCAGTGCGGAGGATGAGGATAAGGCGGTGGGGGCCCTTAGTTCATTTTTGGATAAGGATTCTGCTTCCGGCTTAAGTGAAGAAGAAATTCAGGAAAATATCAGACTGATTGAGGCTCGATACAGACAAATCCTGGAAGGAAGCGGACTGGATGTGGAAGATACAAAGCCGCATGTCGGAAAGGAAGCGGAAGAGATAAAAAAGTCGGAAGAGCCGACCGATCCAACAGAGATTACAGACGACATGATTAAAAGCATTGAGGCGGAACTGGCCAGAGATGCGCAAGGTAAGAAAAATCAGCCAGCAGGACAAGGCGTCCGTGAAGTCGAGTTCAATCTTCCGGGAGGAAGGCAGTCCGGAGCGAGTAAAAATCATGGTGAACAAACTGTTCGCGAAGTGGGATTTGATTTTCCGGGTGAAAATAGGACAAGAGCAGCTAAAAATCCTGGCGAACAAACTATTCGTGAAGTGGGATTTGATTTTCCGGAAGGAAATAGGACTACAGCAAGTAGAACTGCTGCTGGCCAAGGAATCCGTGATGTCGAGTTCGGCTTTCCCGGAGGAAAACAATCCGGCGAAGTAAAGGTAGCAGGACAAGGTGTTCGTGATGTCGACTTTAATCTTCCGGGAGGAAAACAATCCGGTGAAGCCAAAGCAGTAGGGCAAGGTGTTCGGGATGTTGAATTTAATCTTCCGGGAGGAAAACAATCCGGTGAAGCCAAAGCAGTAGGGCAAGGCATTCGCGAAGTGGATTTCAATCTTCCGGGAGGAAGACGACTTGAAGCAGAGAAAAATCCACATGGACAGGGAATCCGTGAAGTAGAATTCGGCTTTCCCGGAGGAATCTCGGGTGAAGACAGGCATTCAGAAGGGCCGGGTATTCGAAAAGTGGAATTTGCCTTTGCCGGAAAGCCAAAGGCGGAATCGGGAAGAGAAAGCTTTAGCAGTGCAAAGGAAGAAACCGTGATGGTGGGCGGTAAAAGTATGAAGGTTCATTCCTGGATGTTCCCGAAAGAAAAGCATGAAGAGAAATAGCCTCTCTTTTCGAGGGACAAATATTCTTTGGGAAATGAATTCCGACAGAACTGTTATTTTTAGACTAGTGTAAAAAATTCACCTTGGTATAGGGTGAATTTTTATGTATGGTAATCCGGATATAGGATAGAGTCTGTATTGTAGGATGCGATATTATATAAATTGCAGGATGTGTTATTATACAAATTCATTTGACATAAGATAAAAAAAGGAGTAGAATTACAAAGCATTTTTGCAATGGGACAGGTAAATTATGCTCTTTTATAAGTTTTACCGGTTCTGTGATTACTTAAAGCAGGGCCTTAGGCCCGGGCTACATTAAATACTGAAATCAGTCCCTGACTGGACCAGAGTAAGTAGCCTGCACATAGGAGGTTGTTATGAATTCTTACGTAGCAAAGGCTTCTACTATCGAAAGAAAGTGGTTCGTGGTAGATGCAGAGGGGAAGACACTCGGACGTCTTGCATCGGAAGTAGCATCCGTTCTTCGCGGAAAGAGAAAGCCGACTTTCACACCGTTCTTAGACTGTGGTGACTATGTAATCGTAGTGAATGCAGAGAAGATTCAGGTAACAGGAAAGAAGCTGGAGCAGAAGTTGTATCGCACCCATTCTCGTTATGTCGGTTCCATGAAGGAAACTTCTTTAAGAGATATGAGAGCCAACAAGCCTGAGCAGGTTATCGAACTTGCAGTAAAGGGAATGCTTCCCAAGGGACCTTTAGGTAGACAGATGTACAAGAAACTTTTCGTGTATGCAGGCCCGGAGCACAAGCACCAGGCACAGCAACCAGTTGCATTATCAATCTAAGGGAGGAATAGAGAATGGCTACAAATAGAAACTACGGCACCGGTAGAAGAAAAAGCTCTGTAGCAAGAGTGTATATCATGCCGGGTACAGGTAAGATTACCGTAAATAAGCGTTCCATCGATGAATATTTCGGTTTGGAGACTTTGAAGACCATCGTTCGTCAGCCGCTCGTGGCTACACAGAACGAGGGCAAGATCGATGTACTTGTCAATGTATGTGGTGGCGGTACCACAGGTCAGGCCGGCGCTATCCGTCACGGTCTTTCTCGTGCACTTTGCGAGATGGACAGCGACTTCAGACCGGTTTTAAAGAGAGCAGGATTCCTTACAAGAGACTCTCGTATGAAGGAGAGAAAGAAGTACGGATTAAAGGCTGCACGTCGTGCTCCGCAGTTCTCAAAGAGATAAGAAACAGCTTCGTATTCTATGGGTTCTCCGCATATGCGGAGGGCCCTTTCTTTTTGCCTGTTCGACTATGTTTTCGTTTCTTATCTCTTTTCGCCCTGCGGAACGGCCTGCTGAAAGCAGACCGTTACTCGCTGAGAATATGCCAAAGGGCATATTCTCTTTACGCTCGTACAGTTTAGTAAGAGATAAGAAAAGACATACTTAGGATATAGGATGTTCAAGCACTTGGGGAGTCTTTTCTTATCCCTCTAAACTGCGGAACTGTGGCCGGTAGAACAAATTTACGGAGGATAATCTTCATGGCAAAGGAAGAGTATTTAATTACGGATAGACCCCTGAAAGCGTTGACGATTTTCGCCATGCCGATGATTTTGGGCAGTTTCTTTCAGCAGGTTTATAACATGGCGGATTCGATTATCGTCGGTCGCTTTGTCGGATCTTCCGCCCTTGCCGCTGTCGGTGCCTGTGCAGCGCTGACCAATGTTTTCATTTGTGTGGCGCTTGGTGCCGGTGTCGGAGCCGGCGTTCTTGTCAGCCGCTATTTTGGGTCCAAAGAGTATGGGAAAATGAAAACGGTTGTGTCAACCTCTTTGCTTAGCTTTCTTGTTCTAAGTCTACTTCTTTCCGTCTTCGGTTTTTCTTTTTTTCCTACGCGATGATGGAAGCTTTGCAAACGCCTTCCGACATTCTTAGGACGTCGGTGCTGTATCTCAGAGTCTATTTTATCGGCTTTTCGTTCCTTTTTATGTACAATATTCTCTCCACCATGTTTACGTCTGTCGGGGAATCCAAAATTCCGCTTGGACTTTTGATTTTTTTCCTCCATCTTAAAATATTTTTTTCTGGATCTTTTGGATGGTAAGAACGCTCGGCCTTGGGGTGTTCGGCGCAGCCCTTGCGACGCTTATCGCACAAGGCGTTTCCGCCGTACTCTCTCTTCCCATTTTCTTTTATCGAATAAAGCGCTATCAAAGCAGTTTCAGGTGCTTTGACCTAGAGGAACTATCTTCCATACTTCGGATTGCCGTTCCCTCCGTCCTTCAGCAATCCACGGTTTCCGTCGGGATGATGATTGTACAGTCGGTGGTCAATCCCTTCGGCACACAGGCTCTTGCAGGGGTATTCGGCAACGATGAGAGTGGAAAATGTTTTCGCTTTGATTTTTGTCTCTATCGGGAATGCCGTTTCACCGTTTGTTTCCCAGAATCTTGGTGCAAAGAAAATGCGCCGTATCAGAGAGGGCTATCATGCCGCGCTTCTCCTCGATGCGGCCTTTGCCGTTTTTGCCTTTATGATTATTGAAACCCTGCACACAGAGATTTCTTCGCTGTTTCTCGGAAAAGACGGAACTGCTCTCGCCTATCAGGTGTCTTCCGATTATATGAGATGGCTCGGCTATTTTTTCCTCTTTATGGGAGTGAAAATGGCGACTGACGGAGTCCTTCGAGGACTTGGAATCATGCGGCCATTCCTCGTTGCTAACATGGTGAACCTTGCGATTCGCCTGTCCGTGGCCTTATCTATGGCACCTCGTTTTGGCATTTCTTTTGTCTGGCTTGCCGTGCCCATAGGTTGGCTTGCCAATTTCCTGATTTCTTATTGTGCGCTGAAGAAAGCCTTTCCCGGTGAGGATAAGGCGCCTTAAAAGTTTGCTACAGACTAGACCGTTTTTATTATTAACAAGTGACGCAGGTGAAACCTGAGACTTCTTGTTTTAACGAGTACCGTGCGCAGAGTGCGCGATGTCTCGTTTGATAGCAACAATGCTTAGGATTTCCTGTTCATAACAAATATTAATTGTGGTGTTTTTGGGAAAAAGGTGACAATGCAGCAAATAGCGCAATATTATACATTTTGGATAAATGATTGTACGTCTGCTAAAAAGATTTTTTTCTATCTTCTCGGCATCTATTGCATTCGTTCCTTTTACGGAAAGGTATATCTTTAACTTTGGCTCTGTTCCACTGGGTCTAACAACGATGGAACAATCCTGTTCCAGCAGGAATTTTAGCATGTTAGAGGAAGGTAAATGATCTATTCCTTGGATATAATCCAGGACTTTGCTCACTTTCATACCTGAAAATGTGCTTACTCCTTCCTTACTTTTTTCCCGAAATCTTTGCATAATTTCTTGCATTCTGATGAGTCCGGAAGGACCGTCAAAAGAAAAGCTGTGTAGTGTGTTTAAGTAATAGCCGAATTGTCTGTATAAGTCCTTTAATCTGTCATAAAGATTCATATTATGGGCTTGATAGTAGGCAAACATTTCACATATTAAAAGAGAAGCACCGACAGCGTCTTTGTCTCTTACGTAAGAGCCTGAGAGGTAGCCGCAACTTTCTTCAAAGCCGAAGATAAATCGTCCTTCCTCTCCTTTTTTCTAAATTTGCTATTTGCTCTCCTATGTATTTAAAGCCGGTGAGGACGTCAATCATTTTTATGCCATAGTATTCAGCAATCTGCTTTCCCATATCGGTACTGACAATCGTTTTAATGCTTAATGGATTCTCCGGAATCTTATGGTGCTTTGTTCTTTGCATACAAATGTAATCAAGGAGTAGAATACCGGTTTCATTTCCCGAGAGCAAAGTGTAGTCTCCCGCTATATTTTTGATGGCGATACCCACACGATCACAATCAGGATCGGTAGCAAGGAGTAAATCGGCATGATTCTTTTTACAATACTGTAATCCCAGTTCTAAGCTTTCTTTTATTTCCGGATTTGGATAGGGACAGGTGGGAAAATTTCCGTCCGGATTTTGTTGTTCTTCTACAATGTTTATGTTTTGAAAGCCTGTTTCTTTTAGTACTCTATAAACAGGAATACAGCCACTTCCATTCAGTGGAGTATAAACAATTTTGATTGCTTTATTTGCATTGTCACCATATAGAACGGATTGCTTTTTTACTGATTCAAGAAAACGGTCAAGCATGGCTTGATTAATGTACTCAATCTCTCCTTTTCTTAGAGCATTGTTGAAGTCTTCCTTTTTTATATCCTTGAAAATATCCAAAGAGTTGATTTCTGCTGTGATTTTTGAGGCGGCTGAAGGAGTGATTTGACAACCGTCCTCGCCATATACTTTATATCCGTTGTACTGCTTGGGATTATGTGAAGCGGTAATCATTATACCGGCAGAAGCTTTGAGGGTTCTTGTTGCAAAAGAAACTGTTGGAACCGGGGTTAAAAAAGGCCAGATATGGACGTGAATATGGTTTGCAGCAAATACGGAGGCCGAGGTTTCGGCAAAAAGATGGGATTGAAGACGACTATCGAAGCCAATTACTACGGAAAGGGATTGTTTGGTATTATTTGATGTAAGTACTGAGCAAGTCCCTGACTGGCTTTGGCAACGGTATAGATATTCATTCTGTTGGTTCCGGCACCCATAATTCCCCGTAAACCGCCGGTTCCGAATTTGAGGTTTTGGTAAAAAGCATCTTCGATCTCTTCTTCGGTATAGTTTTCTAAAGACTTCTGAATGGACTCCTCATTGGCAAGAGTGCACCATCTTTCATATTCCTGATTCCCCATTTTGTTCCTCTCCTTTTCTGTATATTATAGCAGAAGAAACAGCAGAAGAAGAACAAGCAGGACTCTTTTTGTTATTGATGGTTTAACAAATGCTTTGCTATTAAACATAAAAAGAAGATGTTATACTTTTATTGGCTTATTTAGTTGATGGAAGAGCTGTCTTGAAGAGTGGAGAAAGTGAATGAAGATACTGAAGAGTAAAACAAGAATGATATGGGTGAGAGATTCCTTATTAATGATAGGGATTTTGTTGTTCATTATTCTTCTTTTCACTACGTGGTTAATACGGATTTTTTTCAAAAGAAATTAGAGAGCTAAACTATAGTGTGTCGTCCATTATACAGACTTCTATTGACACAAGGCTGCGGGAACTTGAGAATATTTCTTCACAGCTGGAAATCAATTCTACCAACATAGAAATCAGTAAAATGAAATCAGATCAAGAGGGGGAAGCAAGTCGATATTATCAGCTTCATAATCAAATAAAAAGCTATACTATGGCCAATTCTCTCATTCAGAAATTGTACGTCTATTATCCCAATCTTGAATTTGTGGTTGGAGATAAAGGATATTTTAGGGCAAAAGATTACTATCTTATAGAAAACGGATTGCGCGATGAAGGATATTCCAAGTGGAAAAGCGAGTTGAGCGGAATAAAGAAAAATGGATTTCAATTTCGCGATGGGGAGTTATATTATTTTGCTAAAATTCCTTATAATGAACTTGTCGGGAATACTGCTGTCATTGTGCTGCAAGTAGATTCCGCTTCGTTATCTTCTATCTTAAATCAATCCAATCAAGGCGTAGAAGGAGACGCATCGGCAATTCTGGCTGAAGGAAATACCGTATTTGTGCTTTCTTCTGAAAAGGCACGAGCGTTATTCCGATCCCTTCCGGAAGATATTTTGCTATCGAATGGTATGCATACTTGGGATAAGTACTTCTGCGCGACAAGAGATTCTGAATATGGCAATCTGCGCTATATAACCTGTATGGAGCAATCGATACAAATGGGGATTGTTTATAGGGCGAGAAAAGTCACAGCGCTTGTCTTGTTTTTATGGATTTTTATAGCAATAGGGCTTTCTCTTCGAGCAATCTATGTCAACAATCAGCCGTTAGAAATGCTGATTCAAAGAATTGGAGTAGAGGGAGAGCAGAATCCGTTAGATTGGGATGAGTTTAAGATATTAAACCGTGTGATTGATAGCAGCAGGAAATCTAAAGAAGAACAGGAAATTCAAAAACAGAAGATAGAAGCAGCTTTTCTGACAAATATCATTAGTGCAGAGTTGACAGATAATCAGTCTATTTTTCTGATGATGCAACAGTTGGATATTGAATTTTTATACCCCAAATTTCAACTTGTGTTGTGGAGGGTAAAAGAGAAAGAAAAAAAAGAGGCAATAGAAAAAATAAAAAGGAAGTACAGCGATGGAAAAGGAGCTCCTTATTCCGTTATTTTGACAAGATATCAGGAAGACTTGCTTGTTTTATATAATTTTGACTCCAGTGTGACGAGCGAGATGATTTTAAAAGACATCTTATCCTATATGGAAGCGCTACACAATGCGTCTACCACTCTGGTGGCGATGGGGGGAGTATATGATGAGTTGTCTGATATTGTCCGAAGCTATCTACAAGCCGGACAAACTCTCTTGTTACACAGAGGTGAAACAGGGGTATTTCATTACAAAGAAGGATTTTCTATCGAAAGGAACAAAACGAAGTATAATCTGAATCTGATGCGTGAATTTACAAGGAGTTTGGCAGAGCATAATTATGAAGAGGCGGACCGTTTGGCGGATGAATTAATTGAAAAATATGTTTTTAATGAACAAAGAAGCTATGTTGCGAAGAGTCGGAGATATGCCCTTATTAATAGTATAATAGATGAGATAACTTATGTTGAACAAAGCAACCATTTCTTTTCCGGAGAAGAATTCATTACTAAAATAAGTCAGGAGAAAGAAATAAGCGGATTGAAGGAGAAAGTCCACCTGGTTCTCAGAGAGTTAAAGAAGCAGTACGGGAAAAGCGGTGTCTTTCAGAGTAAACAGATTTCAAAGCAAGCGCTCTCGATTATTCAGGAAGAATATAGGAATCCGATGATAGGGTTATATAGTTTGAGTGCGGAGCTTGGGGTCAGCAATACCTATCTTTCTACAAACTTCAAGGAAATAAACGGAGTTGGAATAGTGCAATGTATCAATCAGTTGCGAATTGAAAAAGCAAAAGAATTACTGAAAAATACACGAATGAATTTGAAAGAGATTGCAGCGTATGTAGGATTCTCGAGTGATGTTAGTTTTATCCGTGTTTTTAAGCAATATGAGAATAGAACACCGGGAAAAATATAAAGAAGAGCCAAAATAAGAAGCTTACAAAATTTCATGGAAATACAAAAATGTTAATTTACAGTAAAAAAATATAAGCGAATACAGTAAAATACAATCTGTGTAGACATATATTTGTTAGTATTGCACAAATAAAGCATACAATTTTTTTGAATAAAAATGAAAATAGCATAAAATCAAAATGTATAGTATCCTTCGTTTTATGAACAACACTACTTTATGTGGTAAGAACGGAGGATTTTCTATGATGAAAAAAATGTTTAAGGCACTACTGGCAACGGGACTTGCGGTATTACTCCTTGGGGCATGCGGAAACGCAAAAAAAGAGGATGGACAGAAAGAAAGCAAGCAAGTGGAAACGAGCGCTGATGCAGAAAAGAAGACGGATGGAGAAAAGACGGAATTACTCTTATGGATGCCCCCTTTCGGAACAGAGGATACTCTGGATAAAGAGATGTGGAAGAAGGTTTTGGCTCCCTTTGAGAAGGAAAACAATTGTAATGTTACAGTTGAAGTAATTCCATGGTCTAATTATGAAGAGAAATACCTTACTGCAATATCTTCAGGAGCGGGTCCGGATCTGGGGTATATGTATATGGAAATGATGAATGATTACATTGACATGGGGGCTCTTGAACCATTTGACAGTTATCTGACTGATAAAGAAAAAGATAATTTTTTTATTATCTTGATAAGGGTGTAATCGATGGGAAACAATATGCGCTGCCTATTGTCGTAGGGAATGCACGAATCTTATGTTATAACAAGAAACTTTTGGAGCAGGCGGGTATAGAGAAAGCTCCGGAGACGTGGGATGAGTTTCTTGCTGCTTGTAAGAAGTTAAAAGATGCAGGAATTACACCGATACAGCAGCAATGGGGCGATGCTTCCAAAGGGTCTTTAAACTCTATTTTCTTCCCTTATTTATGGCAGGCAGGCGGAGATTTATTCTCGGAAGACGGAAAGCAAGCGACCTTTAACTCCGAAGCCGGAAAGAAGGCAGTGGAGTTTTTGTACAGCTTGAAAAAAGAAGGATATCTTCCGGACTCGGCGACTTCTTTAACAACCAATGAGCTGTATGAACAATTTAAGACCGGACAAGTAGCTTTTTGTGTAGTCGGCACAAATAAAGGAAAAGGTTTTACAGAAGCCGGTGTGGATTGGGACTATATTACTTCTTTAAAGGATAAGAAGAATGCTACCTTTGTTGCAGCGGATTCTCTGGTATTGTTGAGTGGAAGTAAGCATAAAGATCTCGCGGCAAAGATGGCGCTGTATATGTTAAGTGGTCCTTCTATGACACAGTTCCATGAAATGGCACCTTTTGCTCCTGTTGGAAAAGACGAAGAATATCATGATAACGAGCAGTTTAAGAAGATTTACGAAGAAGAAAAGGATGACCTGCATACCCTTCCGGCGGTGAAAGGTTCAGCTGCCATTTACGATAATTTATATAAGAATCTTCAACTTATGATGCTTGGAGAACTTAGTCCCGAGGAAGCTTTAAAGGAGTCTGCTGATTTTGCAAATGAAGCGTTAGCACAAAATTAAGATAGAGCATAAAGAAGATTTGCCCCTTGTCTATGGACAGGGGGCAAGCTTTCTGGGAGAAGGGGAAATGAAATTTTTAAAGAAAAATAATGGTCTATTCTATATTTTGCCTAGTTTTATACTGATTCTTTTATTTTCTATTATTCCGCTGATAATGACCTTTTACTTTAGTTTCACAAAAATACAATGTTGTACATGCTCCGGAATGGGTTGGCCTAAAAAATTATAGGAATCTTTTTCAGGATTCCTTTTTCAAAAGCAAGTGTAAAAACACGATTGTATATACGGTCTTGGTTGTTCCTTTACAAACTCTTTTTTCTTTATTATTAGCAGATTTACTGGCAAAGCATTTTCAAAATAGATTTGGAAATGCGATTCGAACGGTTCTGTTTATCCCTGTAATCAGCTCTATGATATTGGTAGGTACTGTCTGGAAATTTATTTTGTCAACTGACAGCGGTTTAATGAATGCCATACTTTCCCTTTTTCATTTGCCAAGAGTAAATTGGCTTGGAACACAGAAAACAGCCATGATTAGTATCTGTATGACCTCCATCTGGAAGAATGTGGGCTATTTTCTGGTTATCTATTATGCCGGAATCATGGATATCCCCTTAACTTATTATGAATCTGCTAGAGTGGATGGTGCGAGCAAGCTACAGGAACTTCTCTATATTACTTTACCCTGTTTAAAGCCGATTACCTATTTGGTGGTAACACTCGGTACGATTTGGAGTTTTCAGGTATTTGATCTTGTCTATTCCATGACCGGAGGTGGGCCCGGAAGAAGTACTTTGACGTTGGTTTTAATTATTTATCAATATGCCTTTAAACAATATAAGATGGGCTATGCTTGTGCGGTTTCTTTTGCGCTATTTCTTTTGGTTCTCCTTGTTTCCGCAATTCAGAAAACGGCATTTAGAGAAGAGAAGGAGGCATAGAATGAGGAAAAATCATCGTTCAGCACGATTTTTATCGCTTTAATTCTGCTTTTTTGCTGGTTGTAACAGCGCTCTTTCCGTTTGTATATATGTTGCTGACTTCTCTAAAACAGAGTTATTCCTTAGGGTTGGATTTCAGTTTGCTTGGGCTGAATTTTTAAAAAAATTATAATACTGTTTTTTTAAAAACTTTGATTTTGCAAGGTATTTTATGAACAGTGCGATTGTAGCGATGCTTGCCTGCTTCTTTAACTGCTTGATTAGTTCTCTTGCTGCTTACGGCTTTGCAAAGAAGAGCTTTGTGGGCAAGGAGTTTATATTCTGGATTTATCTTGCTACGTTAATGATTCCTTCACAGGTAATCTTGGTTCCTATGACCTTGATTATTCGGAAGCTGCATATTGCCAATACTTACGCTGCCCTTTTTCTTCCGCTTGTGAATGCGTTTGGTGTATTTTTAATCAAGCAGTTCTTGGAAAGTCTGCCGAATGACTTGTTGGAAGCGGCAAGAATGGATGGATGCGGTGAATTCAGTGTTTTTTTATTCGTATTGTAATTCCGCTCATCAAACCTGCATTGGTATCCTTAACGGTGTTTACATTTATCACCAGTTGGAACAGTTTTATCTGGCCACTTATTTCTATCACGAATCAAAATAGGAATACACTTACCCTTGCTTTATCTTCTCTGCAAGGGAACTATGCTACAAATTATGGTTTGGTGATGGCCGGGGCAACGCTTACCTTTTTGCCGCCATTTTTCCTCTATTTAGTCTTGCAGAAGCAGTTTGTAGAAGGCATAGCGTTAAGTGGAATAAAGGGGTGAACTATGACAAAATATCAATTCAAACTAGTTGATTCTTTGGAAAAAGTAATGCCGGCAAGAAGTCCGGAAGAACTTTCCGAACTTTCGTTAAAAGGATATCTTGGAGAAAGAATTTCATTTCAGCTCGCCTATACATGTGAAAATGATGACTTGGGACATAGTGGAACCAAGTTCTGTATACAGCTTGAATCTCCTTTAAAACCGCACTTGCATTTAAGAAAAGTAGGACTTGTACCCTGTGCATATCCGTGTCATGGAAGTGTGGATTCGGATTATCTTACAACGGAACCCGGATTATATCCGGATGTCTTACTTCCTGCTTCGGAAAAGGAGGAATTTAAAGCGATTCCCAAACAATGGCGAGCAATATGGATAGATGTAGATGGGGATATAGTGGATATTGAGGCGGGCAGGTATCCCATTTCTTTACGAATAAATGATTTGTCGGGAGAAAGGATTCAGGAGAAACAACTTACAGTAAGTATTCTTCAAGAGAAGCTTCCGAAACAGGAACTGATGCATACGGAATGGTTTCATGGAGATTGTTTGGCTGATTATTATCAAGTTCCCGTGTTTAGTGAAGAACACTGGGATATTCTTTCTCGTTTTATGCAATCCGCATCGAGATGTGGAGTGAATATGCTTCTCACGCCCGTATTTACGCCTCCGCTTGATACGGCAAAAGGTGGGGAGAGAACCACTATTCAACTTGTAGATGTTAAAGTGGAAGAGGGGGAGTATAGCTTTTCATTCGATAAATTGAAACGTTGGATTGCGCTTTGCAGAAGTTGCGGGATCCGTTATTTAGAAATATCCCATTTGTTTTCGCAATGGGGGGCAATTGCGGCTCCCAAAGTGATGGCGAAGGTGGAGGGAAAGAAAGGAAGCTCTTTTCCTGGGATACGCCCGCAGTTGGCGGAGAGTACACCCGTTTCCTACACGTGTTCCTTCCGGAATTAAAACGGTTTTTAAAGGAAGAGGGAATCCTGGAGGATACCTTCTTTCATATTTCCGATGAGCCCAAAGAGGAAGATATGGATAGCTTTCATGCGGCAGTTGAGTCCGTTAAGGATCTACTTCAGGATTGTAAAGTGATGGATGCATTAAGCAGCTTTGCAATTTATCGAAGAGGAGATGTGAAAAAGCCGGTTGTCAGTGTGAATCATATAGAGCCGTTTGTAGAAGCGAAAGTACAAAATCTATGGGCCTATTACTGCACCGGGCAGGCAGTAGAGGTTCCCAATCGTTTTATAGCGATGCCGAGTTCCCGGAACAGAATTCTGGGCGTACTTTGTTATGTTTATCGCTTAGAAGGCTTTCTGCATTGGGGATTTAATTTTTATAATTCTGAAAAATCTCGGGAGCACATTGACCCGTATAAAGTTACCGATGCAGGAGAAGCATTTCCTTCCGGAGATCCGTTTCTGGTGTATCCCGGAAAAGAAGGGTTGCCTTACGAGTCGCTTCGTCTCGTTGTATTACAGGAGGCAATGGCTGATCTTCGCGTCTTGCAAATGGCAGAGCAGAAGCTTGGCAGAGATAAGGTGATGGCGGGAATAGAACGTTTGGCCGGAGAAAAAATAAGCTTTAAAAATTATCCGAGAGATAAACGGTTTTTTTATCAACTTCGTACTTTTCTACAAGAATGCCTTGAGTGATGAGATTTCGCAGTATTCGGATTTTTGGAATTATTTCTTCGCTTTGTGTTCTTTTTATATTTCCCTAAGCTTATAGAAACTGTTTTCTTCGATGATAAAAAATAGTGTGATTCATTGTGATGGCAGGCTCGAAAAGACATATCCAAGATATGGGACTCCTCAAGAAATTGGGGAGTCTTTTTCTTATCGCTCTACATTGCGGAATGGTGATTCGAAAGCTTTCATCTATCGTAGAAGAATTGTAACTATTATACTATATCTCAATATTCTGCAAGTCGGCAAAATGCATAAAAATTGCCGACTTGCAGTTGACTCGAGTAAATTCGTTAAGGTATACTATAACTGCAAAAAGGCAAAAACAATAAAAATTGCCGACTTACAGAAGGGGGGACAATGAATCATACGGTATATCCTGTTTCACATCAAGAAAAACTTCTCCAGAGAAGACTATATTACTGCATTTCAAAAAGAAAAATAAAAAAATGGAAGGAAAGCCTCAGGAAGATATAACTTTCAGAAGTTATTGGAGAATGGGGATATTTATCGCGTAGGTAGAAATAGCTATCACATAGCTGATGATTCGAAGAGAAATTACTCTTATCTTTATTCGGAGTTGTCATTAGACCTTGCAAAAAAGATTGAAGAACAATATCCGGAACTTGATTTTCGCATTTTTGAACTGGTGCAATTAAATGAATTCGTAAACCATCAGATTGCACATAATGTGCTGTTTGTCTCCGTGGAATCAGGACTGGGAACTTATGTTTTTGATTCCTTGAAAGAACTATATGCCGGTAAGATTCTCTTGAATCCTTCTGTGGAAACTTTTTCATCAGTATTGGTCAGATGACATGATTGTTATTTACAAACTGATTTCTGAATCACCGAAGGGAGAGGGCTGTCTGGGAAACAAAGATTGAAAAGATGCTGGTAGATCTTGTGGCAGATAAGCTTCTCTTATCCTGCGTTAGTAGAGGGGAGTATGATGATATTTTTCATCAGGCATTTCGGGATTTTTATATTGATGAGAGTAAGTTGTTTCGATATGCAAGCAGGAGAAATGCGAAGAGCAAGGTATTGCTACATATAGATAAAACGAATTTAAGAATGGAATTGTGATATGCTGACAAAAAATAATTTTACGGAAGAACATATCAGGAACTTGCAGACAGAGAGCAGACGCGATCCTCTTCTGCTGGAACGCTGTGTATATGCATTTGGTCTTCTGGAAGCAATTACAACTGTTGGGATGCCGTTTGTATTTAAGGGTGGAACCAGCCTTATGCTATTGTTAGAGCATCCATTGAGGCTGTCAACGGATATTGATATTATTGTAAAGCCGGGGACAGATGTTGATGGATACATCGAGAAGGCATCTAAGATTTTCCCCTTTATTTCCTTTGAGGAACACAGAAGAGTAGGGAAAAACAATATTGAAAAAAGACATTTTAAGTTTATCTATGAATCACCCATCAACCATAGGAATATTTATATTTTTGCTAGATATTTTTATTTGAAGAACCAAGGTATAGACAGATTGTTGAGAGACCAATAAAGAGTGATCTGATTAAAGTAGAAGAGCCGCAATTACAGGTCCTAGTTCCAAGCGTTGAGTGCATACTGGGAGATAAGTTGACCGCTTTTTGCACCACATACAATCGGTGTACCGCTTCATGCGAATAAGGATATGGAAATCATTAAACAGTTTTACGATGTATTGACATTAATTAATGTCGCAGAAGATTATTCACTAGTTAGAGATAGTTACTACCGATTGGCGCCTGATGAGATTGCATACCGGGGAATTGATATTACTCCGGAAGATGCATTGATGGACACTTTTATGACTGCGGCAAGTATTGCATCCAGAGGAAAAAAATAGAAAAGGGAAGATTATGCCTTTTATCTGCAGGGAATCCGTGATATTCGAAATCATATTTATTATGATGATTTTTTTCTGCTGAGACTGCTTCTAAAAAGGCTCCCGTTGTGATGTATTTGTCGGCATGTTTGTTGAAAAATCAGCCGTTTGAAAAAGAGATAGACTCATCTGAATATAAAACAATGACTTTCTTGAATGAAAAAAATATCAAGGCTTTGAAAGAGCAGAAGAAGATTAATCCAACCGGTTACGCATATGCTATTAAGGCAGATAGGATTTTGTTTACAGATAGAGGAGAATAATGGATTTTAATATTTTGGCCCCCCCGCTTCGGAATTTCCTTTGTCTGGATTGCCGTGCCCATAGGTTGGCTTGCCAATTTTCTGCTTTCTTATTGCGCACTAAGGAAAGCCTTTTTCCGGGGAGTCCAGCTTATCCGCTCGCTAGTGCAGTTTATTTATCGACAAGATGCGAACCTATACAAAAAAACTTATGAATTTCTGCTTCTATTGTGTTATCTGATGTAGCCGGAAAAATACAATGCAAATATTGTCATGGAAAAACAATTCCTATATAATCACTGGGAATTATTTTTTTGTTTCAGGGAAAAGGAGGAAAAAAAGTGAAGAAGAAATGGATGAAATTGTTCTCTATTGTGGCGTTAAGTTTGGCGGTAACAGCTTGCGGAGCTGCAAAACAGGAGAGTAGTGAAACGAAGACAGGAACAGCTGTAGAGTCGGAGAAGGCTTCTGAAGGGCAGACGGAAAAGGCTGCAAGTGCTAGTACAGAAAGCGACAGCTTCACTTACATTATTGATGGCGATACGGGAAATACATTAAACCCGCTTACAGCGGATGATCGTTATGGCTTAATGACTACGCATGCTTTATATGCTCCTCCTTATCATATTTATGGAGACGGAACAATTGATTATATCTTGGCTGAAAGCATGACTCCGTCGGAGGACGGTTTAACTTTAACCATGAAGCTGAAGGACGGTTTAAAGTGGAGTGACGGAGAGCCTCTTACAGCGGATGATATTGTTTTTACTTATGATAGTATCAACAAAATAAGCAAGAATCTCTATATAGGAGATGATCCCATTACGACGGAAAAGCAGGATGACAGAACCGTGCTCTTCCACCTGCCCTCTGTTTCCGCAAGTGCCATGGAGATGCTTTCCGACGAAATTAGCATTATCCCGAAGCATATTTTCGAAGGGAAGGAAAATGCGGATATTTCCCTTTTGGACGATAAGGTTGTAGGTTGCGGTCCCTATACTTTTGAAGAATATAAGACAGGAGAGTATCTGAAATTCAAGGCCAATCCCAACTATGTGAAGGGAAAACCCTATATTGATACCTTGATTTACAGAATTATTGAGAAGTCCGATACCGCGACCTTGGCTATGCAGAGCGGAGAAGGGGACACCCTCGTTCTCACACCGGATATGATTGAGCAGTATAAGGGAAAAGACGGCTTCACTCTCTATAATTACAGCGAAGGAAGAGTTCCTTATGTTCGTTTAAATGTGAATGCCGACACGATGAAGGATAAGAACTACAGAGAAGGCATTTTAAAGGCTTTAAATCGTGATGAGATTATGCTTGCGGCATATGGAGATAAGGATTACTACGAGCTGGGATATTCTTTCCTTCCCTATGATAACAAGTATTATACGGATGAAGTAGAAAAATGGGATCAGGACCTTGAGAAAGCAAAGGAACTGACCAAGGACGGTGCAAAGAGCTTAAAACTTGCCTATGTTACCAACAATGGCGTTCTCGAAAGAGAGGGGCTTGCCATCCAGTCGGAATTAAAACAGGTAGGAATCGATGTAGAACTTGTCGGAATCACGGACGTTGCATATTCCAAGATGTCCAGAGAAAAAGGGAAATAAAGAGTATGATATCGTGCTCGGCGGATATGTAATGGGTAGAGATCCGGATACCTTCGCTATGCTTTTTTCTCCTCTCAGAAAGGACAACAGCATGAGCTTTAGCAATGCGGAAATCGATAAGCTCTTTTGAAGAGGGAAATGCCACCTTAGACGATTTCGAAGAGAATGGAAATCTATAAGAAGGTGCAGAGACTGGTTTCCGAAGAAGCAATCTATTATCCGCTCGGTACCAATCTGAGAACCATCGTGACCAAGAGCAATGTAGATCCGGAAGAAGCGAAGCTGGTTCCGATTTATACCTACGGTGATCTTTCCAAGTTAAAGTTTAAATAAAAAAATATAGTAAATCGAAATACAGTAAATCGAAAAAAATAGTAAAGTACAATATAGTAAATTACAATATAGATTGTTCGATTTAGGAAGATAAAAATAATGGAGATGGAGTTATCCATTTCCATTATTTTTATAATTCATAACGAGTATCGCTCGCAACAAGTCGGGTCTTAGAGGCGATGTCTGAGATATCTTGTTTATAACGAGTATCGTCGCAAAGCGTGCGGTATCTCGTTCTTGACAAGTGGCTAAGCTGAGACCGAGGATATCCGTTTTAGAAGGATATCGGTATAAAACACATGATGCCTCGTTAAGAAGAAATTTATCTTTATGTAAAAGAAATCAGGATTTTTATGACTAAATATATAGTAAAGAGATTAATACAAACGAGTTCCTCTGCTTTTTTTCTTATTACGGTGCTCTGCTTCACCTTAATGAATCTGGCACCCTATGATGCAGTGGATGCTATCGCAAATTCCAAGATGACTGAGGCGCAGAGGGAGGAAAAGAGGGAAGAACTGGGACTTTTAGATCCCTCTTCCCGTACAATACATTCGCTGGGCTAGGGAGAGTGGCTAGAGGAGACCTCGGAAATTCGCTCTTAAATCATACCAGCATTTCGAAGGACCTTCTGATTCGGATTCCAAATACCATCAAACTGGTCCTACCTTCCTATGCTACCGCGTATATCCTTGCGATTGTTCTCGGGCTATACAGCGCAAGCTTTCAAGGAAAATGGCCGGATAAGTTGATTGACGGCTTCTCTACGCTGGGACTTTCTTTGCCAAGCTTTTTGGATAGCGATGATTTTTATTTATTTTTTTGGATATAAGTGGAAGATATTTTCCCTTGCAAGGGATGCAAACGATAGGACAGGAAGGGATTTTTTTGGACTTTATTAGGCATCTCGTACTTCCCTACCTGGTTCTCGTGATCGTTTTTTTCTTCCGGACTTATGCCGTTATGTCCGCTCCTCTGCGATTGTGGAGCTTAGACAGGACTATGTATTGGTACAAAAAGCGTTCGGTGCAAATAAGAAAGAAATACTTTTTCCATCATGTTGCCAAAAATGTTCTCTTACCGCTTTTTACAAAAACTCGGCATGGCTTTGCCGCTTCTTGTAACAGGTGCAGTTATTACGGAAAGTGTATTTGCTTGGCCGGGTGTCGGTTTATATTTTGTAAAAGCCGTGGATTCTTTGGATTATCCTATTGTTATGGCGGTTTTGCTTTTTTCCGGAACGCTTGTGATACTGGGGAACCTCCTCTCGGATATTCTCTATGCTCTAGCGGATCCGCGAATTGCCTTTTAAGAAAGAGAGCCGGTGGATATGAGGATTAACAATTTCTTTTCTGCATTGAAAAAGGATAAGCTTGCGCTCTTAGCTCTTTTTATCTTCTTTTTGCAGTTTTTATCAGCATAGTGGTTCAGTGGATTCCCTATTGACCCGGACCAATTGGATGTAATCCATGCTCGCATCGCCTTCTCCGGCGCATTTTTTTCGGTACGGATGAGGTGGGGAGAGATTATTTTTATACGCGTACTTTATGGAGGAAGAGTCTCCTTATTAGTAGGCTTTTTATCCATGCTTATGAGTATGAGCATAGGCGTGGTTTTTGGGGCTTGTTTCCGGTTATTTCGGGGGCTTTTGTGGACGCGATTCTTATGCGTATCGTAGATGTGATTTCTTCCATTCCCTGGATTATTATGGTTATGGTCATTGGAATGATTTTTGGAAGAGGCTTTCTCTCTTTAATCTTTGTTATCGGCCTTTTGAGCTGGATGGAAATCGCGAGGCTGATTCGATCGGAGGTTTTGTCTTTAAAAGAAAGAGAATATGTACAGTATGCAAGATTCCTCGGAATTCCTTCGGGAAAAATTCTCTTCTCTCATATTTTCCCGTCCATCCTTCCGACTACCATTACCGCGTCTACTGCGGCAATTGCCTCATCGATTATGGTGGAAAGTGCCCTGAGCTTCCTCGGAAGAGGAATTTCCGCCCGATGTCCAGCTGGGGAAGCTTATTGCAAAAGCTCGCAGAAGTTTTTTTGCAGAAAGCCCCTTACATGGCGGTCCTTCCCGGAATTCTTATTATTTCTGACCGTATTTTCCTTTAATAAGCTGGGAGAGGTTTTACGGAAATCTCTGGATCCCGCTGCGCTGCAGGGGGCTTAGCCGGATATGTAATCGGGGAGATAGCGTGCACCAAGAAAGCAGGTAACAAGACGAAAGCGGAAAAGAATGAACTATATTGCTTTACCTTTGGTAGTACTGTAGTTTTTTGTACTATGCATTTTATGAATCAAGTAAAGATAGGACTAAGGTAAGGATATAACTAAGGTAAAGATATAACTAAGGTAAAGATATAACTAAGGTAAAGATATAACTAAGGTAAAGAGATGAATTGGGAAGAAAAACGAAGAGCAGAGAAAAAAACGAAGAGCAGAGAAATAAAGAAGTGTACAGAAAAAAAAGAAGGATATAGAGTGGAAGAAAAGAGAGTAGTAGAAGAATATAGAGTGCAAGAATATAAAGAGCAAGAAGAGGAGCTTCTTAGCGTAGAGGACTTAAGTGTGGAGATTCCGCTTTCGGAAAAAACGGTTTACCCTGTTTCCGGTATCCGCTTTTCTCTGAAAGAGGGAGAACTTGCAGCGATTGTCGGAGAGTCGGGAAGCGGAAAATCCGTGGCAATGAAATCCATACTCGGTCTTCTTCCGAGTGGCGCAAGAAGAACAGCGAAGAAACTGTCCTTTAAGGGGAAAGACCTTATTTCTTTATCGGAGAAAGAGTATTACGGCATCCGGGGAAAAGAAATCTCCATGATTTTCCAAGATCCCATGACCGCTTTAAATCCTCTGATGAGAATTGGAGAGCAGATTTCCGAGGTCATCCTTCGGAACAGGAAAGAAAAAATGACCAAAAAAGAGGCGAAGGAAGAGGCAATCCGTCTCCTTTCTTCTGTAGGGATTCTGATGCGGAGAAAAAATACAGGCAGTATCCGCATGAATTTTCGGGCGGAATGAGGCAGAGAGTCTTGATTGCCATGGCGCTGTCCTGTTCTCCCGCACTTCTTATTGCGGATGAGCCGACTACGGCACTCGATGTTACGATTCAGGCACAGATTTTGAAGCTTTTAAAGGAAGAGGCAAGAGAGAGAAACACGGCGGTTATTTTAATTACGCATGATCTTTCGCTTGTTTTTGAAAATGCGGAAAGCCTCTTCGTGATGTACGGCGGGAAAAGTTATGGAGAAGGGTAAGGTAGAAGAAATCTTCTCCACTCCGGCACACCCGTATACGAAAGCGCTTCTTGCCGCGATTCCGTCGATGGAAATGGAAAAGGGAGAGAGACTGAAGCCGATAGAGGGGAATCCGCCTTCTCTTTTTGAAAAGCCCATGCGCTGTCCGTTTTTTGAGCGCTGTAAGGAGAGGATGCCTATTTGCGAGTGAGAGCTGAAAGAGCATAGCTCTGACAAAAGAGCAGAGTTTAAGTAAGACGCATAGCTTTGCTTGCCACCAAAAAGTGGAGTTTAAGTAAGGGGCATAGCTTTTTTTGCCCAAAAATAGGAGTCTAGGCAAGACAGATAGCCTGGCTTGCCACAAAAGAGCAGGGTTTAAGTAAGGCATGTAGCATTTATTTATTATAAAAGAGAAAATCCAATGGAAGGCATATGGTGCTTGCCGGTCATAAAACGGAAGAGGAATAAATGAAAGAAGAAATATTGCGAGGAGAGGGATAAAAAGACTTTCCTATTCGAAACTTTTTTGGAAAAAAACTGGGAAATATTGCTGCGGTAAAGGATGTCAATATTTGCTTAAATAAAGGGGAAACCTTCGGACTTGTCGGGGAGTCCGGCTGTGGGAAATCCACCTTGGGGCGCTGCCTTTTAGGGGATGATTGACAGAACAGCCGGGAAGCTCTTCTTCCACGGCAGGGAAATTCCGATGGGGAGGAAAAGTCGATGAGGAGATGCAAAAAAAAAGATGCAAATCATTTTCCAGGACCCGTATTCCTCCTTAAATCCTTACTGGACAGTTCGGGAAATTCTGGAAGAGCCGCTCTCAGAGGAACGATTTATCGAAAAAGAGAAAGGAAGAAAAGATAGAGAAAAATTCTGGAGAAGGTGTCTTTAGCAAAAAAACGGATCTTCTGAAGACTCCCTATGCCTTTTCGGGCGGGACAAAGACAGAGAATCGGTATTGCAAGAGCCCTCGTAAAAAGGAGCCGGAGCTGGTACTTTGTGATGAGCCGATTGCGGCTTTGGACGTGTCCATTCAGGCGCAGGTTGTGAACCTACTCAAAGATTTACAGGAGGAGTTAAAAAGCTCAGCTATCTTTTTACAGCGCATGACCTATCTATGGTGCGCTATATCAGCGACCGCATCGGGGTGATGTACTTAGGGACGATTGTGGAAACGGGAGATACGGACAAGGTCTTTCAATCCGCACTGCATCCCTATACGAAGGCGCTCCTTGCCGCTGTGCCAAGACTTAGTAAAGTCGCTAAAAAAGAGGACATTTTGGAAGGAGAGGCGGAATCTATCGGAACGGAAACGGGCTGTCTCTTTGCTTCCCGCTGCCCTTACAGGTATGCACTGTGCCTGGAAGCTCGGCCGGTACTGGAGAGCGCGGCAGAAGGACATCAGGTGGCTTGCTTTAGGTGGAAGGAGATAAATGGGTAAGGGTGAAGAAAGTCTCTAACTTACTTTAATATCTCCGGCTCGTCTTTTGCGATATAGGCCTCCAAGGTATTTTTATCTACCAAGGATGGCTCTACGCCTTCTCGGGTAATGCTTAAAGCTGCGGCATAAATGGCGATACGGATAGCCTTATCAATAGGATAATCAAACAAAAGATAAGAAGCGAAAGCACTGATAAAGGCATCGGCAGCACCTGTTGTGTCGATGGCACTAACTTCCTTTGCAGGGAATAGGGTACAGAGCCCCTTTCCTTTTGCGAAAAGACCGGCTTTTCCGAGCGTGATGATAACCATGCCGGCTCCGCTCTTTAGGAAATAGTCAGCGCAGCTTTCCAGAAGGATGCAGTCCGATTTTTCTTCTGCTTGCATTTTCTGCAATTTTTCGGCTAACCTTGGCTCATCTACGGATAGGAGAGTGAAGGCCTCTTCAAGGTTAGGCACGAAAATATCTGTTAAAGACAGGATTCTTTGCTCAATTTGCCTTATGGATGAAGGCTTGAGAATAACGGGGATCCTGTTTTTTTGTGCAAGAAGACAGGCTTTTAACACGGCATCTTGCGGGATTTCCGTATTTAAGAGACAGATTTTACAGTCGCTAAAGGCGGGAGCGGCCTCTTCGATGATTTTTTTACTGACACATTCATTTGCACCGGAAAGAATAGAAATCATAGAATCTCCCGTATGGTTTAAGAAAGATATATCCTTTTCCTGTTATTTTCTCCGGGGATACGTTTTAAATAAGTGGTATTCACGCCCTTTTGCTTTGCAGTTTCGTAAATGGTATCCGCTTCAAGGTCATCTCCAACCAGTCCGATGATGGATGCGTTATGTCCTAAATTACTGACCCCGATAGCTTGGTTCATGCCCTTTCCCCCTAGGTATGAGGCGGAACGTGCAGTACGGGCTGCGATTCCGGGGCTTGGGAGTTCCCGGAAAAAGAGATAGGAGTCTATATTGACACTGCCAAGAACCACGATCTTTTTCTCTTCGCTGTGGAAGGCGCGGCAATCGAATTATTGTGGTTTAAGCTGTATGCAGGCAAAGAAACTGCAGATGGTTTCTTCTTGGTAGAAACGGGAGTTTTTTTGAATCTTGGGAAGCTTCCATCTGCGTGATAAGGCATTTTCCCTAAATACTCTCGAATGCTTCAAAAGGAATAAGGAGAGCCGAAATTTCGGAGAAGTTATGGATATTGCTTTGGTGCTTGCATAAAGTGGTCAGGGAAATATCGTTTGGGATATGCAAGTGCCGATTCAATAATCGCTGGTACACACGGAAGCAATTTTGAAAATGGAGACTTAACACGGCAGTAGTGCTACCTCCGGAGATACTCCGATAAAATTTGTCGTTATCTTTGGAGAAGAGCAAGTCCTCTGTAAACGGCAGAGAGTTCCTGTATAAACAGTTTTTAAAGCCTTCTATAAATTCTCCGCGGATAGGACTGTCTTTCTCCGCGATAAGGGCAATTCGACTGTGTCCTGCTTCCACTAATTTTTCTGTCAAAAATTCCGCCATATTTCTGTAGGACATTGCCGGGAGAAAATCGGATCCGACCATTTCTTCTTCGGCGCTAAACAAAAAATAGGGTTTTTTGCTTTGCAAAAGCTGTGACTGCATATCGGGAGACAAGCTTTTGCTTATTGGGTTAAAAAGAATTCCGTCAACATTACTGGAAGAGAGAAGTGCCAGATTTTTCAATTCCTGAGAAGGGTTCAGATGACTTTCCAATACAGTGATGCCATAACCACGGGAACGTGCGATATTCATAAGACCTTTCAAAAGTCGTTCATCAGGAATACAGTCCCGAAAAACAACCCCAAAAATACTGGATTTTTCGGGATATTGATTCCGCACGAAGGAATAAGGCTTGTAATTGTATTCTTTGGCTAAAGAAAGGACGTGTTCTCGTGTTTGTGCACTGATGTTGGCATCCTTGTGGTTCATGATTTTGGAAACGGTGGAGACGGAAACGCCTGCCAGTTGAGATAATTCCTTTATATTCATCTATCTTCTCCCAATTTTCAAAGTACAGATATCATATACCAAAATGTAAAGATTTAGAATCAGAGGAGAGAAGAAAAAGGTGTTTCAAGCAGAAATGAAACGTTTACTCCTATACAAAAACAAATAAAATTGAGTGATGAAAAAAATCAGAAGAAAAGAACCAAAAAAATACGTTCTCAATAGTCGATAGATTAAGAAATTGAAATAGTACTGAACAAAAATGCATAAAAATAAAAACTTAATTTAGTAAAGAAAATAAACGAAAATTAAAGCCTATATATATTCGTATTGACATGAAATGCAGGATTGATATATCTTATGAATAAGAAAATAAGTATAGGAAAAATAGTTTTCCTATACAAAAAGTCAAAAATGAAAAATTCGGATAAATTCATTTTTAGCGAAGGAGGAAAAAGAGAATGAAAAAAATTCTAGCTGTTGCTTTGGCGAGTGTACTGAGCTGCTCACTACTACTTGGATGCGGAAAGTCTGCAAATGAGGTAGCGCAGTCCAAGGCCGAGAATACTGAAGCGGAGACTGAGGTAAAGGAAGAAAAGGAAAGTGAGAAAGCGGATGCTGCGGAGAAGAAGGGGATTCGTGTATGTATTGTTTATACAGGAAACTTAGGTGACAAGTCTTATAACGATTCCTGTAATGCAGGTGCCAAGAAGGCAGTTGAGGATTTCGGAATTGAATTAAAATCTCTGGAAGGCACAACAGCACAGGAATGGGAGGCAAACCTTGTTGCCGCTTGTGAAGAGGGTTATGACTTAATTATTGGTGCTTCTTCCAATATTGCAGATTATATTACAGAGCATGCCCCGAATTATCCGGATGTTAAATTCGCTGTAATTGATACAACGGTTGATCTTGATAATGTGGAATCCATCAGCTTTGCTCAGAATCAGGGATCCTTCCTTGCAGGTGCAGCGGCTGCAATGTTCACACAGAAGACCGACATTCCCAACGTAAATGATGCAAATGTTATCGGTTGGGTTGGAGGAATGGATATTCCGGTACTGCATGATTTCTACATTGGATATGAGCAGGGAGCAAAGTATATCAATCCGGACATCAAGATTCTTCAGGCATTTGCAGGTTCTTGGACAGATCCTTTAAAGGGAAAAGAGTTAACTCTTGCACAGTATGAGCAGGGTGCTGATATCGTGATGAACGTGGCTTCCGGAACAGGAACAGGTATTCTTGAGGCTGCTAAAGAGGCAGATAAGTATGCAATCGGAGTAGACTTAAATCAGGATGCCGATCAACCCGGACATGTTGTAACTTCCATGGTAAAGAGAGTGGACAATGCTTGTTACCTGGTAATCCAGTCTGTAGTTGATGGAAGCTTTTAAGGGCGGTTCCACACAGTATCTGTCTTTGGCTGAAGGCGGTGTAAGCTAACCGATTTTCGCAGAAATCAAGAAGGCGCTGGGAGAAAGTTCCCGCAGGATATTGTGGATAAGTGCGATGAATTGGCTAAGAAGATTATCTCCGGAGAGATTGTAGTAGATAATTACGAAGGTTTCGGTCCTAAAGCATAAAGCCTGAAACTTTGTCTTGGGCATGGGACTCTTAGAGTTTCCCATGCCCTTTCTTTATCCAGGGAATGAGGGAGAGTAATGAGTGAATATGTTGTAGAAATGAGGAACATCGTAAAATCCTTTGAGAAGTACATGCCGTTAAAGACGGACAGTTTAACCTGATAAAAGGTGAAATTCATTCTTTGATTGGAGAAAATGGAGCAGGTAAGTCAACTATGATGAAAATGCTTTACGGCATGTACCCCATTGATTCCGGTGAGATTGTGGTAAAGGGTGAGTTGATGGGGAAGTTGGATCCTAAGCTTGCGATTCATCATGGAATTGGCATGGTTCATCAGGAGTTCATGCTTGTCAGTGATTTGACTGTGCTCGAAAATGTCATTTTTGGGCTTTGAGCCAAAAAAAGGTTTCCAAATTGACTTTGAAAAAGCAAGAAAAGAGATTCAACATTTTATTGACCAGTACAACATGGAAATTCAGCTCGATAAAAAGTGAGTCAGATTTCTGTCGGAGAAGCGCAGCGAGTTGAGATTATAAAGACGCTGATGAGAGGGGCAGATATCATCATTTTAGATGAGCCTCACTGCTGTTTTTGACTCCGCAGGAGACAAGAAAAACTTTTGAAATTCTCAAATAATCTAAAAAAAGAGCAAAAAGTCTCTGGTTTTCATTTCTCATAAACTAAATGAGGTTATGGAGATTTCGGACCGTATTTCCGTAATGCGACAGGGCTTTTTATATGGGATCTGTTTCAAGGAAGAAACCTCTCCGCTAGATCTAACCAAGAAGATGATTGGACGTGAAGTCTTTTTAAATATTGATAAGACTTATGAAAAAAAGCCGGAAAGAGAATTCTGGATGTACAGGATGTTTGGGTTCCCAGCCAAAAGGAAACTTCTAAAATCAGAGGAATGTCTTTACATGTGAATGAAGGAGAAATTGTAGGAGTTGCCGGAATTGATGGAAATGGACAGTCTGAATTGATTGAAGCAATCACAGGGCTTCGCCCGGTTGAAAAAGGTCATATCTTTTTAGATGGAAAGGAAATTACAAACCTTTCTCCAAAGAAAGTAAGAGCGGTAGGGCTAGCTCATATTCCGGAGGACAGAAATACACGTGGATTGAACCGAACAATGAGCATAGAAGAGAATCTTGTGGCGGTGGAAGTAGATAAAGCACCTTATTCGAAGGGAATGGTAATGAACAGCCCTGCCATGGATAAGCACGCAGAGGAAATGGTAAAGCTTTTTGATATCCGTCCAACCGATTACAAGCTTCCGACCTCCTCTCTGTCCGGTGGAAATGCCCAGAAAGTCGTTGTTGCCAGAGAGGTTTCGATGAATAAAAAGCTTCTTGTTGCAGCACAGCCCTACAAGAGGAGTGGATATCGGTGCCATTGAGTCGATTCAGAAAAACCTTGGAGGAAGCCAAGAAAAAAATGGAGCTGAGTTTTTGCTTTGTTTCTACAGAGCTGGAGGAAATCACCTCGCCTCGGATAGAATTATCGTTATACATGAAGGAAAAATAACAGGAGAATTAAGTGCCGGTGAGGCAAATGAAAAATAATCTCGGGCTTCTTATGATGGGAGGCAGTGTTGAAAAAAAGCTGGAAAAGGAGGAGAAGCGCATGAATAAGTCATTAAACAGTTTTTCTGAAGATTCTATTTACCTTTTTTTCTGGCTATTTTCATCGGAGCTGTCTTTATCTTGGCTATTGGAGAGAATCCGATTGATGCCTATTTGGCATTACTAAAAGGGGCATTGGGAACAAAGTTGGGAAGAGGAAATGTAATCGCAGGCTTTTACACCCTTACTTTTAACGGCAACTGCTTTTGCTGTTGCGGCAAAGGCCGGAGCGTTCAACGTCGGAGTGGAGGGAGAAGTTATTCTGGGAGGCATTACTGCTGCCTATATCGGAATTAATTGGGGCTTCCTTTCTGTTCCCCTTCTATATCTTGCCTGCTTTTACGGGGGCGATTGTGGTAGCCATGCTTTGGGGCCTGATTCCTGCTATTTTAAAAGCATACTTTAACGTATCGGAGGTCTGTGTCACTATTCTTATGAATACAGTAGCACTTTATATCGGCTCTTATTTGGTGAGTGGTCCGATGAGTGCAGGAGTTGCGACACCGCAGTCTAAGCCTGTGCTTGTGACCATTCCGAAAATCATGAAGCCATCTTCTGCAAATATGGGCGTATTGATTGCAATAGCAGTTGTGGCGGCTGTAATTTGGATGACCTATAAGACGAAGTGGGGCTATAAAATCAGAACGGTTGGAACCAACCCTGCTCATGCGGATTATGTCGGTATCAATTCCAAGAAGGTTTTTGTCGGCGCTATGCTTCTTTCCGCTGCTCTTGGCGGGACGGCAGGATGCATAGAGGTTTTGGGGGTGCACGGATATTATCTGGACGGCTTTGCAAGAGATCTCGGTACCAACGGAATGCTTGCGGCACTGATTGTAAAGTCCAACATGCTGTTTACTCCCTTCCTTGCCTTTTTCCTTGCAGTGCTGAAAGCCGGTGCAATGGCGATGCAACAGGCAACAAGTGTACCAAAATCGATTGTGGATACCATTTCAGCGGTATTTATCATTATTGCAACCATGGACTTTGTGATTGAACTGGGAAAACGTAGGAAAATGGAAAAAGAAATGAACGCTACTGTAGCTGTAGAGAAAAAAGAAAAAGGAGGGGAAAAATAATGTCAGACAATTTAGGAAAAATCTTTAACTTATCCCTGATATATGCAACCTTCCGCGCCTCGACTCCCATTATTTATGCGGCATTGTGTGCTGCAATCACACAACAGGCCAAATATTTTAAATATTGGAACAGAAGGGATTATGCTTGTTGGTGCATTCACAGCCGTAGCAATCAGCTACTTTACGGGAAGTTGGATTTTTGGGAGTTCTTGCTGCAATGCTTGGCGGTGCTATGATTGCCATGATTATGGCGGTAAGCCATATTAAGTACAACTCGGAAATCTGTGCTATCGGTATGGGAATCAATCTTTTGGCAATCGCGTTAACGAAATTCATGTTACAGGTCTTTTTTCATACCAGCGGCAGCTTTTCCAATCCTGCTATTGTTGCCATTCCAAAAATTGCACTTTTCTTTTTGGAAAAATGTACCGTTTTTAAATACGCTCTTAAATGACTGGCGCTTTACAGAGTGGTTTGTCATTGTTTTCATTCTCCTCCTACAGTTTATCTTCTATAAGACGGTATGGGGATTAAGACTTCGTGCTGTAGGACAGTTCCCTATGGCAGCACAGACTGCAGGAATTCAGGCAAATGCCGTGAAATACCAAGCAATGCTGATTTCAGGACTAATCGGAGGCCTTGCAGGGGCACACTTGTCTTTGGGATACAGTACTCAATTTGTAGAGAATATGACAAACAGTCGAGGCTTTTATGGGTGTCGCGGCGATGTATTTCGGCGGTGCGAACCCGGTTTTGACAGCTCTTGGATGTCTGCTGTTCGGATTTTTCCGACTCTGTTGGAGCAAGATTACAGGCTTACGGAATTCCGGCACAGTTTCATTTTGATGATGCCGTATATCGTAACCATTGCGGTACTTGCCATTTCCATGGCTATCAAGATGCAGGCTGCAAGAAAGAAGGAATCTTCCCTGCTTACCCATTCTGTAGCTTAGAGTATCCTGCAATACAGACTGCGGTATAAAGGTCTATGTATAGAAAAGCTATAAAAATAATTGCGTAAGGAATCTTAGTCACTATATAGATTCCTCTTGTATAGAGTGGATTTTATAAATTCAGTATGGATAGAAAAGGAGAAAAGATGAGTAAAAGAAAAATCATTTTTAGATTGCGATCCGGGGCATGATGACGCAGTGGCTATTTTGTTGGCTGCCAAGAATCCGAACTTGGAATTACTTGGTATTACCGTTGTGGCGGGAAATCAGACTCTGGAAAATACACAGAGAAATGCTTTGCGTGTAGTACAGCATTTAGGTCTGGATATTCCGGTCTATGCCGGCTGCGGACAGCCGATGGTTCGAGATAAGGTTACTGCTGGGGACATTCATGGGGAAACAGGACTGGATGGTCCGGTGTTTGATCCGTTGACAAGAAAAATTGAGGCGGAACATGCGGTGAATTATATTGTAAAAAAACACTGATGAACTCGGATGAAAAAAATCACTATGGTGACTACGGGACCGATGACCAACTTGGGAATGGCGATTCGCATGGAACCGAAGATTTTTGGATAAAATTCAGGAAATTGTATTTCATGGGAGGCTCTTATGCAAACGGGAAATGTGACTCCCTGCCGCAGAATTTCAATATTCTTGCAGATGCGGAAGCGGCGCATGTATGTATTTCTTCAGGGCTTCCCAATCACAATGGTAGGGGCTGGATGTTACAAGAAAAGGCACTCTGTTATCCCCAAATTGTTGAGAGAATGCGAAAAATAGGAAACAAGGCATCGGTTCTTTTTGCTGACTTGATGGCTTTCTTGTAAGACCCAGAAAGAGGTATACGGATGGGAGGGCGGTCCTCTTCATGACCCGATAACCATTGCGTATCTGATTGACCCGACAGTTATTACAACAAAGCCGATGAATGTGACGGTGGATACTTCCAGCTCCCAGTCTTATGGCCGTACGAATTGCGACTATTTCGGCTATATGAAGAAGAAAGAAAAATGTAAATGTAGGAATAGATATAGACGTAGAAAAGTTCTGGGACCTTATTGAAGTGGGCTTAAAACTCTACGATTAAATTTTCCGGAGGATGACAGTGGAGCTTTTAAAAGAAGTTTTAGAAAAAAACAAAGAAAAATATCTGGAACGATTATCTGAATTGGTTGCCATAGATACGCATGACTTGGGGGCATGGAATCAAAGGCGGTTTGGAGAAAAAAAGGACAGGATTATATAGCAGAGCTCTTTTCGGAGTATGGGGGCAGAGGTGACTTTGGACCCCATGAAGGAAGAAGATATAGAAAAGTGCTTTACTCTCTATCAGGAGGGAAACCTCGGGCACAATCAGACAGATCGCTATAATGTTTATGCGACGTTTCAAGGAGAAAAGAGTGGCAGAAGCTTGATGTTCAACGGTCATATGGATGTAATGCCTGCAGAAGAGGTGGAGGAGTGGACCAGTCCTCCATTTAGCCCTTCGATACGAGACGGGAAGATTTTTGGAAGAGGAACAGCGGATATGAAAGGCGGCCTAATGGCTGCTACGATGGCGGTTCAGCTTCTAAAGGATGCAGGGGTTCCTTTTTCCGGAACAGTGAAGATCAGCTCTGTTTGTGATGAAGAGGGTGGTGGAAACGGCTCCATGCAAGCCATCATGAGCGGAGAAAGAGCAGATGGTGTTGTGGTCTGTGAAGGCACCAGCGATGAGTTGATTTTGGCACATATGGGCTTTGTCTTTTTTAGAGTCAAATTTACAGGAAAATCCTGCCATTCAGGAGTAAAAAAAGAAGGTGTAAGCGCTATTGATAAGGCAATTAAAGTAATACAGGCTCTCAATGAAAAGGAGCATGAATGGTTGCTTCATTACAAGCATCCACTGTTACCTGCACCGAATCTGAATGTAGGTGTGATTCATGGCGGAACTGCAGGCTCAACTGTTGCGGATGAATGTATGTTTGAAGTCTGTGTACATTATCTTCCGAATCAAATGAGTCATAATCAGGTGGTAAAGGAATTTAAAGAAGGTGTAGAAAGAGTTTCAAAATCCGATGCGTGGTTGGAAGAGCATCTGCCGGAAATTAGCATTTATCAATCAGGTGGTGGATTTGAAATGGATGAAAATGCACTCTTTGTAGACAGTTTTAAACGGGCATACAGTGAAGCTAGAGGGAAAAATGTAAAGGTAGTCGGTTCTCCTGCAGGCTGTGATTCCCGTTTATGGCGGAACATCGCAGACTGTCCAACCATCCAGTTTGGACCGGGAAATTTGGCACAGTGTCATGGCATTGACGAATGGCTGGATTTGGAAGCGTATTATCAATCCATTTTGATTTACGCAGAACTGATACTGGATTTTTGCAAGGCGGAATAAGCCATATTTAAAACGAAATTCATATTTTATAAGATGAATTGCATGATTATCGTATAGGAAAGGCTTTTCATAAGACGGATCGAATCCGGAGTGAAAAGTAAGTGTAACAATACAAATGAAACAAATAAGAAAAGGAGAGAAAAATGGCAAAGAGAGTTTTATTGGCGGGTGAATCTTGGATGAGCTATACAACCCATGTAAAGGGTTTTGATACTTTCTATACTTCAGTTTATGAGACGGGAGAGAAGTATATTAAAAAGCATTTGAAGAAGGCGGATATGAGTTTACCTTCCTGCCGAATCACTTAGCTATGGAGGAGTTTCCCTTCAGTCTTGAGGAATTAAAGAAATATGATTTAATCATTCTTTCCGATATTGGAGCGAATACTCTTCTGTTACCAGGGGCTACCTTTACTCGCAGTGAGTTAATGCCGAATCGTTGCAACCTGCTTCGCGATTACGTATTGGATGGCGGTGCACTTTTTGATGGTTGGAGGATATCTGACCTTCTCCGGTGTGGATGCTAAGGGAAATGGCAGGATACCGCGGTACAGGAGGTTTTACCCTGTTCAGGTTCTTGCAACAGATGATAGAATGGAACATTGCGAAGGTGTTCGTCCTGTTTTTGTAAAGGACCATGTAGTTTTCGAAGGAATAGAAAAAAACTTGGCCAAGAGTTTTTGGGATACAACAAGACCATTTTTAAAGCCGGAAGCAGAGCTTCTTGCAAGTGTTTGTGGCGATCCTTTCATTGCTCTTGGAGAGTACGGCAAGGGAGATCGGCTGTTTTTACAACGGACTGTGCACCGCACTGGGCACCGCCCTGAGTTCTGTGAATGGAAGGACTACAACCGTTTGTTCCAGAAACCTTGCACGTTGGTTGATTAAAGAATAAAGGAACTGAAATAGGGGCTCATATCGTGATAATCCCATTTTGGAGAAAGCTAAAGTTTAAAGACTATCCGAAAATGAGCTCCTTGCTTATCATTGACGGGAGAAGCTATGAAGGTTTTTAAATTTTGGTTCTTTGAATATTGATTATGTATACAGTCTGGATCATTTCGTTCAAAAAGGAGAGACTATATCCTCTGATGCTTTACATATTTTTCCGGGAGGAAAAGGCTTAAATCAGTCCGTTGCTTTAGGGAGAGCGGGAGTTACCGTCTCCCATGCCGGAGCGGTCGGGAAAGATGGAGACTTTCTTTTAGAGCTACTTAAAAGAATCCTGTGTCAATATAAAATATATTCAAGTTTTTAGAAGGGTACAAACCGGTACCGCGATTATTCAAAAATGATAAGAGTGGAGACAATTGTATCATTCTTTATAGCGGTGCAAACCATCAGATTACAAAAGAGCAGATTGCAAATACGATTTCGGATTTTGAAAAAGGAGATTTCCTTGTTCTACAAAATGAAATAAACGGTATGGAAAGTATCATGCGGGTTGCAGAGGAGAAGGGATTAAAGATAGTTCTGAATCCTTCACCGATGAATGAGAAGATTTTGGAATTGCCCTTGCAGTACGTTGATTATTTTGTTTTAAATGAAGTAGAAGCCGCACAGATTCTTGGTTTGGATAATATAAGTGAAAAGGATGGAGAGAAATTTGTTCGAGAACTCCATGATGCTTATCCGCGTGCCAAGATAGTTCTGACTCTTGGAGCGGAGGGCCTCGATTTACTTTGACGGAGAAAAGCTGTATAGGCAAAGAGCCTATAAGACGGAGGTTGTAGATACTACAGCTGCGGGAGATACCTTTTCCGGTTTCTTTATCGCCGGCATCTTACGCGGAGATACTGTGGAGCAGGCAATGGATACGGCGGCAAGAGCGGCAGGGATAGCGATATCCAGACCCGGAGCGGCACCTTCCATTCCCAAAATAGAGGAAGTTTTAGAGTTTTCATTTAAGTAGAGGGAGCAAAAGCGCTCCCTCTTTTACAAATTGAGATAATTATGAAAGTTGTGTTCAAAAAGAATAGTTTGGGTATCCAATGTTTTATTTTCTGTTATCATCTGTACTTCATTGATCAGAAGAATAAATCTATTAAACAAATATTTTTCATTTTTGTTTAATAGATTTACAGCTGGGGGATTTTTAAACCGATTTCACACGCCTCACATGATACTCGTTAGTATAAAATACGAAAGCGAAAATCGTGTTTTTGCCTTAAAAAAACTGTCAGTTATATCGAACAAAAACCTTCTTTTTCCTTCATATATAAAGTATAATGTTCATATTGACTACATGGAAGATGCTTATATCTTGAAAAAACAAGAGGAGGATGCCCGGATGATTCAACGAGAAAGATACATAGATAAGATAAAGCCGTTTATCGGAAAGGATATTATCAAAGTTCTGACCGGGATTCGCTGATCGGGGAAATCAGTCATGCTCCAACTGATTCAAGAAGAAATTGAAGTCAAGGCATCGCTGATACGCAGTTTATCAGCTTCAATTTTGAGTCTTTGGAAAATGCTGATTTCTGTACGGCAGATTCTTTGTACCAAGAACTGAAAAAAAGGATTTCATCTGTTCAAGGAAAGGTTTATTTGTTTTTTGATGAAATTCAAGAAGTGGAGCAGTGGGAAAAATGTATTAATTCTGTCCGCGTTGATTTTGATTGTGATATCTATATCACAGGTTCCAATGCAAAAGCTTCTTTCCGGAGAGCTGGCAACATATCTTGGCGGACGCTATGTAGAGTTTGTGGTTTTTCCCATTTTTCCTTCGAAGAATATCTGGAATCTATAAAACAGGAAAAGGAAGAGGTTTCCGTTACAGAAGAATTCAAGAATTATCTGGAAATGGGAGGGATGCCTTTCCTAATGAATCTCCGCTATGATAAAGATGCTTCTATGCAATATCTTAGAGATATATATAATTCCGTGCTCTTAAAGGATGTGGTTCAGCGTAACAACATTCGAGATGTAGAACTATTGGAGAGAATGATTTCTATATCTTTTTAGATAATGTGGGACATAGCTTCAGTGCAAGAAGCATATCCAATTATTTAAAAGCAGGAAAATCGGAAAGTTTCTGCTGAAACCATTTTTGAATTATATCAAGGCATGCTGTGATGCCTATCTTTTTATACAACTTAGGAGGGAAGATCTTCAGGGGAAAGAAAATTCTTAGTGTAAATGAAAAGTATTATTCGGTAGATCACGGACTTCGAGAATCCATTTCTGGGGACGAATGCAAGAAATATTGATCAGATTCTTGAAAAATATTGTCTGCATGGAATTGCTGAGACGAGGCTATACAGTGACAATTGGAAAAAAACGGGGAGAAAGAAATTGATTTTTGTAGCCCAAAAATAAAGACAAGCTATACATTCAAGTGGCTTATCTCCTTGTCGGATCCGGTACCATAGAGCGAGAATTTGGCATCTATGACTCGATTCGGGATCATTACCCTAAGTACGTCCTTTCTTTGGATGAATTTGATATGAGCCGTGACGGTATAAAAACATCTAAATATACGGGATTTTCTCCTTCGTAAAAGAGTTTTGACAGGTTTAGGAAAGAAAAGGAACTTTTAGTCTATTAAACCAAAATATGTGTCATTTTTGTAAAGACAAAAGTGAATATTTCCCTTTTTCAAAAATCCCCTTTTATGGCATAATATCTTAGCAAAGTTAAATTATGGTCGTTGTATCAGAGTATTAAGAGAAAGGGAGATTTTATGAAAAAACCTGTAATCGGTATTTCCACAAGTGTAATTGTGGATCAGGGGGGGGGATTCCCCGGATATGAGAGGATTTATGTTAACAAAGATTATGTTTCGTCAGTGATTTCCGCAGGAGCAGTTCCTCTTATGATTCCGATGGATGCTACGGAAGAAAACTTGAGACAGACTTTAGAACTTGTGGATGGAGTGATTTTCTCCGGCGGACATGATATTGCCCCGATTCGTTATCAGGAGGAGCCTCATCAGAAATTGCAGGAGATTTGTCCGGAGAGGGATGAGTTTGACTTTTTGCTCTACCGGCTTGCTAAGGAGAAGAAACTTCCGATTTTGGGAATTTGCCGCGGTTTTCAACTTATGAATGTTTCCGAGGGAGGGAAGCTTTATCAGGATCTTTCTCTAAAAGACACGGAAAGTTTTAAGCATTCTCAGGGACATGGTCCCGAGTCTTCCAACGCATACGGCAAAAGTGGAGGCAGGTAGTAAGTTCCACGATATTCTTGGAAAAGAGGAGATTCGCGTAAACAGCTTCCACCATCAGGCGGTAAAGTCCGTTTCGGAAAAGGTAGTGATATCGGGAAGAGCTTTGGATGGTGTGGTAGAGGCGATTGAATTAAAGGATTATCCTTTTGGAGTAGGCGTTCAGTTCCATCCCGGAGATGCTGCAGGAGAAGGAAGAGGATATGAAGAAGATTTTCGCGGCATTGGTAAGCGCGGCTAAGGAGTATCAGGGGAAGAAGTAAAGGGGAATCAATGAGTAAAACAGAAAAGTTGGGATTTTGGTCTATCGTACTCTTAACGATTAACTCCATCATCGGAACCGGAATATTCCTTTCTCCGGGTTCTGTAGTGAAAGCAGGTGGGATCTTTCGCACCTGTAGCTTATCTTTGTGCAGCAGCCTTTGCGGCAGTTCTTGCTTTGAGCTTTTGCTTCCGCATCCCGTTATGTGGTAAGAGCGGTGCGGCATACGCCTATGTGGGTGCTGCTTTTTGGGGAAAAATGCAGGCCTTTATGTCGGAATTACCCGTTTTCGTTTCTGCAAGTATTGCTTGGGGCGTTATGGCAACCGGTGTGTGAAGACGGTTTTGCAAAATTTTAGGAATGGATACCGGAAACTTTTTCTTTGGTGACTGCCGGCTTTCCTTTGCCTAATGTTTATTTTTGTTTATCATCAATCTTTATTTTGGCTTAAAAGGTACTTGCATGGGTATCCAATATCTCTACCTTGGGAAAGGTTCTGGCATTGGCTCTGACCATCCTTGCCGGTCTTTTCTTCCTCTTACAGCAAAAGTCTGCGGCAGATCTTTCTCTTATTGTTCCGGGAAACAGCAGCGGAACAGTTCCGGCAATCGACCACGAAAGTCCTTTTGTTACTGCGATTATTGCAGCATTCTATGCGTTTACAGGGTTTTGAAGGAGTAGCGAGCGGTTCTTCCGACATGGAAAGTCCGGAGAAGAATCTTCCGAAGGCGCTTCCCTTATCCATTTTCCTGATTGCGGTAATCTATCTCGGTATCGTGTTTGTTTCGATGCGACTGAATCCCATAGCACTTCTCGAGTCTAAGAATGTCGTCGGTTTTGGCAGATGTTTTTAATAGCTCGATTTTACAGAATACTATCGTTCTGGGTGCTTTTGTTTCCATGTTCGGAATCAATATTGCGGCTTCCTTCCATACACCGAGACTCTTGGAAGCTATGGCGAAGGACGGACAGGTAAATGCGCTTTTTGAAAAGAGAACGAAGGGAGGCTTTCCCTTATCCGTCCTTTATCTTCAGTACGGTCTTTGCGATTATGATTCCGATGGCCTTTCCACTATGATATGAAGGGCATCATGATTATCAGCTCTATTGCCCGTTTCGTGCAGTTCCTTTTGGTTCCCCTTGCCGTGATGTACTTCTTCTATGGAAAACAAAAAGGGAGAAATCATCGAAAAAGCCGATTAAGAATTTTTATTCTGGATGTTCCGGTTTCCGTACTTGCCATTGCTCTTTACGATTTTTCCTTCTCAGCCAATTTAACTGGGTCGGACAGTTCAGTATTGCAAAGGACGGTGTGGTAGAGCCGAACATCTATGCTATCGTTGCCATGATTTTCGGATACATCCTCTTCCCGATCATTGCGTTTGCTTTAAGAGGGAAGAAGAATTAAGCTCAAAAATTTATAAACAGATGCTTAAATCAATAGAACTTGCACAATAAGTCCATGTCCTAAGAATAGAGGTGCTTTCAAATATTCTCCGGTTTCCCGATTGTAGAGAAGCTCTTCCTTCATACTGCGGTACTGGAGTGGACTCATACCTATTTTTCTTTCGGAAAATCTTGGAGAAACTCAGAGGATCATGGTAGCCGACCTGAAAAAGCGACTTCCGCTACGGAACGCTTTGTCCTCCGAAGCATCGATTTGGCATTTTGCATACGGACATAAAGTAGATATTCTTTGGGAGAATACCCCGTATCCATCTTGAAGCTGTTAAAAAAAGATGGGCACGGTGTACTCCCATTTTTTTCTGCAAGAAACTGAATGCTGAGATCCTCACCGTAGTGCTCGTCGATGTATTCACGCACATCATGACTCAGACTTCGTAATTTCTTTTGTTTGTTTTAGACCCTTTACCTCATCACTTTCTTTATCGCGGATAAGATTGGCAAAGAAAAAGATGAAGATAGGCTACACGCGAGAGCTGATGCTCTAAGCTGAATTCTTTTTATCTAAAATCTTATTAATGTATTGGAGAAGATCTTGCACATTGTGCACGATGCGAACGGGCTTTGCGGGACTAAAGCCGGCATCGGACAAGAAGGAATCTGCATCGATTCCCTCTACATGCCAGCCAGAAAGTAAGACCAAGGGATCCTTTAGATCGGCTTCATACCAAGCAAGGGTATGAGGGTAGAGAAGAAATGCATTTCCGGCAGAAAGTTGGTAGAGATCACCGTTCACACAAAGTGTTCCCTGATCCGGAATAGACAATATGAATCAGGTACACATCCCTTTTGTTCGGGCCATACTTATGCCCGGGATGGCAGCGTTCTTTTCCGCAATACATAAGCTGCAAGTCCGAAGCCTTGCATTCTGCATCCTGAAAATTAATATATTGTTTTTTTCACCCTCTAAGAAGGGAACATCTCCGGAGAGAATTTTTCTCTTGTTTTTCTCATTTTCTTTAGACTGCTCCATGATGTGTTTCGACATTGTGCATATTGCTTTTTAAAATACGAGTGGAACCGCTATTTCGGCACCACTCGTTGAATCCGTTCTTCTATCTTCGATAGAAAGTAAATAAAAGCTTCTGATTTACTTATATTGCTTTAATCAGGAAAAAGTAAAGATGCAAAATCGCCGCCCTTCCTGCTTAAATCTTCTCTGGCAATGGGGAATACTGATTTCCATAAGCTCTGCACCGTAGGCTTCATACGAAAGTTGCTTATCTTTTCAGATTGTAACCGGCATGGAGTACGGTAGTTTTCTTTTCTCTCCAAAGGATGGGATTTAAAGTTTGAGCTGTAATCCGGTAAAGCGTATTTTCTCTCAGCCCCTTTTAGCTTAAAAGCGAATCCAGGAGGCATTTACAAAAGTTCAGCTTTTGAAAATACATGGCAATGGCTTCCGTCTTATCCGGAGATACAACGGAGAATCCGCATTCGTTTCCTTCAAAAGGAGAAAGCAGTCTGTAAAAAAATCTCCCTCAATCTGTAGGAGCTTTCTGTGCTCCTTCATAAAGAGGATTTTCTCTTTAACTCTTCGATTTCTGTAGGAGAGAGAAGATTTAGATCGAGTTCATAACCAAATGTTCCGAAATAGCTCATATTGGCACGGGTTTCCAGAGGAGTATTCCGATAAAGTTGTTGATTCGGCACAGCGGATACATGTGCTCCGATACTGACAATGGGGTAAGCGATGGAGCTGCCATACTGAATTTTAGCTCTTTCTGCCGCATCACTGTCGTCGGAACACCAGGCCTGAGGCGCATAGTAGAGCAAGGCGGCATCAAAGCGTGCACCGCCACTCGCGCAGGATTCAAAGAGAATATCCGGAAATTCCGTAGTCAAGCGATGGTATAGATCGTATACACCAAGGATATAACGATGCATCATTTCTCCCTGCCTTTCCGGCGGAAGAGTAGCAGAGTAAGGCTCCGACATATAACGGTTCATATCCCACTTGATATAGGAAATTTTTCGATTCGCGAAGAATTTTGGCTACTTTCTCATAGATATAGTCCACGACTTCTTTTCTGGAATAGTCCAGAACATGCTGATGTCTTGCGTGAGAGGGGAAACGCCCCGGTGCATTGATTATCCAGTCGGGATGCGCACGGTATAAATCGGAATCCATATTGATCATTTCCAACTCAAACCAAAGACCGAAATCTAAGCCCATGGCCACAACTTTTTCCGATAATCCTTTTATTCCGCCCGGAAGCTTTTCTAGGTTAGCATCCCAATCGCCAAGTCCTCGATAATCATCATTTCGTTTTCCGAACCAGCCATCATCCAAAACAAAAAGCTCTGCTCCGACTTCTTTAGCTTTTTTAGCAATCTGCAGAATTTTTTCTTCGTTAAAATCAAAGAAGGTCGCTTCCCAGTTATTGAGGAGTATAGGACGTTCTCGATTTTTCCATTTGCTGCTCATTAAGCGATTCTTCATAAAACGATGGTACGCTTGACTGAGTCCGTTTAAGCCCTTGTCGCTGAATGCCAGAATTACTTCCGGGCTTTGGAAAGATTCTCCTTCACATAGGCAGTAGGAGAAATGCTCCGGATTTATGCCGAGCATAACCCTGCTCATTTCAAAGGTGGAAACTTCTACCTGAGAAAGAAAAGTTTACCGCTGTAGACAAGATTGAAGCCATAGACCTTTTCCCTTGATCTTCATCAGCCCCTGTTTCTAAGAAAGAGCAATGAAAAGGGTTATGCTCTGCTCCTGAGCAGGTTCCGTTTAAAGCTTTGTATGCTTTTGGATTCTATTTCCAGCTTTTCTTTTCTTAAGATAGCGTTCTCTTCCCCAGGCACCGGAAAGATGCAAAAGGAGAAATCTTGTCCATGAACTCTACACTCATGCTCATGGCTCTTTCCAGGAATATTTTTCTTTTTCCCTTCTTGGTAAAAACGAACGTTTTCGGCAGAGTATGGGATAATCTCGATATAGGGTATACTCCAAAACCATTTCGGTTTGGGACAGATTATCAAATAAAGTAATGTCGAGCGTCAATGCTTCCTCTTCCTTTTCCACATAGGACATGGGGAGTGGAAGATAGGAGGGCTTTCCGCTTTTTACCTCATGACAACGGTACTTAAAATCGGATACACGAGATCCATTTTCCTGTAAAATGCTAAAGGCAGGGCTCCGGTAGTCTCCTGTACCGTAGGAAGGGTATTCCTGTGCACTGTAATGCATGGAAAGAAGTCCCGGCTCGGGAATGCATACGCTCATCTGTGACCTTCTGGCTTCTTCGTGTAAATAGGAGAACCCCTCTCTGTCAGGGATCCTTTTACCGTAATAGAGATGCTCCAACTGCTCATTTTCCATAATGCGCATAATATAGGATATTTCTTCGTTATAGAGGTGAAAAACACGTTCTTCTTTATGAAATACAATTGCAAAAATTCATTGTATGCTCTTTTATAAAAACCTATGTTTTCTTTTATAAAATGCCTATGTAATCTTTTTATAAAATGTATGTATTCTCTTGTCGGAATGGATAGGAAGTCTAATAGTAGCTTTTACTACAGCTTTTCCTCCACTGGTTGCAATTCCTTCGATAAATTGCTTTTTGGAAAGAAGACATATAAAGACAATCATAGGGAAGGCAGGCAATCAATGAGGCTGCCATGAGTTCCGGGAATTTTTGTCACATACTGTCCCTGCATCTTTGGCCCAAGGCAGAGGAGAGGACCAGCATATCCTTATCCGTGTTTACAATTAACGCCACATCAGATCTTTTATAAGCAAAAAGTGCGGTAAAGATACCCAGAGCCACCATGCTGGAACGCATAAGGGGCATCATGACAAAAAGGAAGCACTGTCCTATATTGCATCCGTCCAGTCTTGCGGCCTCCTCCAAGTCGGTCGGCAGAGTCATAAAGCCCTGACGCAGAAGGAAGGTTCCAAAGGCGGTAACCATGCCGGGAAAGACCAGAGCAAAACATAGTATTTAACATTCCCAGTTTGGAAACCATCAGATATTGCGGAATCAAAAACACCTGATTCGGCACCATCATTTGAAAAAGGACAAGGGAGAATGCCAAATCTCTTCCGGGAAAATGCAATCTTGCAAAGGCATAGCCGGCAAGTGTTGCAGTTACTATTGCACAGATCACCCTAAAGAGAATCAAGAGGAGTGTATTTCTGTACAATAGAAAAAAATTCATATTGCGGAAAAACGGTTTTGAAGGCATCTGTTCTCCATTGCTTTGGGAAAATGATAAAAGGGTTTACGGAGGTAGCTTCCGTGGCTGTTTTAAAGGAAGTCAAAATCATCCAGAAGAAGGGAACCAGCATCGTGATGGAGACGAGAATCAAAAGCCGAATGGACGATGATTTTTGAGATTTTTCTTTTTCTTTTCTAAACTTTCCATCTTCCCTCCCTAATTATAAATGACCCATTTTTTTCTGCGCGATCATCTGTAATACTGTGACCAGCAGAGTCAGGAGCATGAGGACGACAACAATAGTTGAGCCGTATCCGATATTTTTATTTAATAAAAGGAATATTTGTAAAAAGATAAAACCAAAGACTGGGTTTTACCTAGAGCCGGGTTGGTTTTATCCATAATCATGTAAATCAAATCAAAGACCTGCAAAGGAAGCGATGACACGCGTAACCAGTACAAAGAAAATGGTTGGAGAAAGAAGCGGTAAAGTGATATGGAAAAAGCTTGTCACGGCAGTAGCGCCGTCAATCTCCGCCGCTTCATAGTAGTCTCCCGGGATTTCTTGTAAACCGGCTAAGAAAAGAACCATGTTGTATCCGAGGATGGACCAGATTCCGATGATGGCAATACTGTAAAGAGAGAACTTGGGATTGCTGATCCAGCTGGTTCTTAGGTGTAATATATGGTTGATTAAACCGAAGTCCGAATTATACAGCCATCTCCAAACCATGGCGATCGCAGCGGGAGCGGCAACCATAGGAAGGAAAATGATTGTTCTGTATAAAGGATCTTCCTGCTATTTTTTTATTTAATAAGACAGCTAGGAGCAGAGAAATAACAATGGAAAACGGCACCTCCACCAAAGCATAGCGAACCGTATTCCATAGTGCCTGCCATATCTCGGCATCGGAAAAGACATTCTGATAGTTTTTAAATCCTACAAAAATATTTCCCTTTCCGAAATCTCCTGCTTTATAAAAAGCTTTGGATAATCGTGTTGATGATGGGAATAATATTTAAAATGACTAAGCCGAGTACGGTTGGGAGAATAAAGAGCCATCCCCAAAGGAACTCGTTTTTTTCTCTGCTTGTAAAGGAAAATAATCCTTTTTTCTGTCCAGCCATGACTACTCCTTTAAAAGAGAGCTGTGAAACACAGTCTTTCGATACTTGTATTCACAGCTCCCTCAAAAACGATTTATTACTTGTGCTCTTCAGCGAGTTTCTCATTCATCTGCGCAGCCATCTGCTTGCAAGCTTCTTCCATGGTCAGCTCTCCGGTATACACTTTGGTTACCAGCTGTGTGTTGACATCTTCCCATGCAATAGTGCTTCTGGAATAGGGAAGTATTTCCATATCGTCCATCATATTGAGGTAAGCTTGTAAATTAAAGGGAGCGCTCTTTGCCCACTCGTCGGATGTGCCCTTGTAAGCGGACATGGTTACACCAAGACTTGCCTGCTTTCTCTGTGCCTTCTCGGAACCGAGATATTCGATAAGTTTCCATGCTTCCTCGGGGTGCTCGGTATTCTTTGCAGCAGCCCAGCCTAAGCCGTTGTAGATGGAAACTCTTCTTCCGGTAACCTTGTCCTTTGGAAGTTCTACGCAGTCTGCATTGGCTAAACTGAATTCATTATTCTTGTGTGCGGCAATCATCCAGGAACCCTGGAAGCACATTGCGGACTTTCCGGACTGGAAAAGTACATCCTCCGAATTCTCAGCCATGGTTTCTGCAGACGGAATCAGCCCTTCTTTAATCCAAGTTTCTACATATTTCATCGCTTCGATGCTCTTTGGATCATCGTATCCGGACTTGGTCTTGTCATCATTTAAGATATAGCCGCCTCTGTCTAATATCATATTGTAGTAACCGGCTTGGTCATTGTCCGGCTTTAAGCAAAGACCGTACTGTGATCCGTCCTCTTTCTTCAGCTTACGAGCGGCATCGGTTAAATCATCCCAAGTCCAGTCTGCGGTAGGATAGTCCAGTCCTGCTTCATCAAACATCTTTTTGTTGTACCAAAGCGCAATGGTATCGATATCCTTCGGTACAGCATAATTCTTACCTTCATAGCTATAAAGTCCCCAGATATCCTCAGGATAGTTCTCGGTCTGAATGACTTCTGAATTTTTGAGTTTGATCGGTCAAACTCAAGAAGCATATCATTACTCATATAACGCTCGGATTCATTGAGTGCATCCAGAATACATCCGGCAGCTGTCCACCCTGTGCAGCGGCTTCCATTGCGGTCCAATAATCTGCCCAACGAACAACGGAAATTTTGTTTTGATACCGGTCTCCTTTGTGAAATCGTCCATGATTTCCTGGATGCCGGGTTCTTGGTTTGGATCCCAAATCTGCACGGAAAGAGTGGTTCCGGAATCGGATGTCTGAGGAATCCTCAGCAGCCATAGTGGTCTCCCTCAGCCGGCTGGCTATCAGGCTTGCTGTCTGCCTGCTCAGCCTGCTTTCCGCATGCTGTGAGGGCCAAGATGGAAAGCCCAAGGGTTAACGCGTACTTTTTCATAAAATGCCTCCTTTTTGTATCTTCTATAAATTTTTGTACAAGAAAAAGAATGGATAAAGGTCCACTCTGTATCTTCATTTTTGTTACAAGAGAAGTTTGCTTTTTGTCTGAAAATCCTCTTGATGATAGCAATACGACTTCGATCCTGCTGAAAAATTGACCCTTCATTCCACTCTTAGAAAGTGTTTTATATTCTCATACTGACTTGGAAAATCTCTAAAAATCTTCCCCTATGCCTTGTATTATAGGCAATGAAAGTACTTTTTGACATGGCAAAAATGTTGCGAATATCATGAAAAAAATGTTATGGTTTTTATGATGCATGATGCTGTGTATTTTAATAAGAAAAAGATAAAAGCAGATTGTAATAGAATAAGGACTGTGAAAAATCAAAATAATAAAGGACTTCTTTGCAATATAGGTCTGAATGCGGTAGTTCGAGTCTGTCGGCACGTCAGGAAAATGCAAGCAGAAAACGCAGTTTTTCGCTTAGTATCCGTTACGTGGCGAAGCTAGTGAGAGCGTGCCCCGAGTTCAGACCTATATTGCTATGAAAAATTTATTTTTGATTTTTCACAGCCCTTATTTACGATTCTTAACGACTATCTATCGCATAGCTTGCGGTATCCCGTTTGCCGAATCAATACTTTTTGAAATCTTATGCTTTGAATATTGATGGGATTCGACACCGGTGCATCGTCCTCGTTGGTTTCCTGTGAGGCGATTTTTTTCAACAACATCCATTCCTTCATAAACCTGCCCTGAGTACGGTATAGCGGCCGTCTAATTCGGGGATTCCGCCCACTTCCCTGTACTTTTGCCTTTACATTTTTCCGGGAAGGAAATAATGGGAAGGGAGGTTTCGTCTCGCACTTTGCTACACTGCACGATATAGAACTGATTTCCGTTTGTATGCGGGACCGTTGTTTCCCAAGCAGAGGGCGCCATTAAAGTTGTGGGAGTTCCATATTGACCTCATCTTGGAAGAAACCGTTGTAGCTGGATTTCGATTCGTCTCGAACCGTCCAAGGCTCCTCCTTGGATAACATAATCCTTGATGACTCTGGCAAAGGGGTTCCGTTATAGAAGCCCCTGCTTGGAGAGCGTAATCCAGTTTTTGTACGGCAATGGGAGCCTTCTTAGGGAAGAGACGCAATTTAATTACACCCGCATCGGTAGTCATGATACAAACTTCTTCTCCTCGTCTTGGCTTTTTCCAACTGATATAGGCTTACATCGGATACGTCGATTCCTTTATCCTGCCAGAGAATCCTGATGATTTTCCACTTCTGCGCTTGTGCATCCCTCAAGCTGTGCCATTTCATAGAACGGTATGCTCAGTCACTTTGTTTGATCGTTCCGTAACCTGAAACTTTAATTCCATGATGCCACGAAGATCATTGTATTCATCGGTCCCGCTTACACGGTGGAGTATCGGCATCTTACTGTAGATATAGCGGATGTCTTTTTCCTTCAAAGCTTCGGAAGAAATTACGGATTCCCTTCTTTTTTCTTCTTCTGCAATATCCGGAACAATAAAGTCTTCGATGCCTTTCTGCTCTTTTAATGGCCTTTGATAAACTCTTCTTCACGTGCCTGCAAAAGAGTTTCGTCCCAGCGACGGGATAACATCTGCCAGGTCTGCACTTCGTCATCATAATTTTTGGCAAAAGCCGGTAAAGGCAGTGAGAGAAAGTATTCCGAATAGGGCACAACCAAGTGCAAGAGCGAGTTTCACGAACGATTTTCTCATACAAACTCCTTTCTGTCATGAGAACTTATGCAAATTTACATAAGTAGAATGGTGAATTGCAGTTTATATTTCATTAATAATAACAAAATATTTTTAATATTTAAAGTATAAAAATAGAAAAACTTACTATAATCCATGCAAGGTGAAATGGAAAGCTTTTTCAAGCGTATGAATTAGATGCAGTAAAAAGGAAACGATTATCGCCCTAAAACTTCTACACAGGTAGCTATGGTATTTCTTTTGAGAATTCACGGTAAGATAGGTTGTTGTATTTTTAGAAAATAAGCCGAATAGGCAGAGAGATAGAGAGTATAAAATGAAGGCAAAGAACTTGGGAATCTTAGCGGCGGAGGGCTTTCCTGTGCCAAAATTCATCGTGCTTTCGGAAAAGGAGGAAGTGAAACTTTCTTTTTCCGAAAAGGACTTCTTTGCCGTTCGATCCAATTTTTTCCGCAGAAGACGGCGGGGAGCATTCCTTTGCAGGGCAAGTTTTTGACGCGTTTAAATGTAAAAAGAGAGAAGGTAGAGGAAGCGGTTCAGGAGGTTTTTGCGTCCTACGCCGGAAGCCTGGATTATAAAAGAAAAAGGCGAATAGGGGAAGGAAGAATACTGTTCCCAAAAGCAGGGGAAAGAAGAACTGCAGGAGAAAGCAGAACAGAAAAAAGCAGAACAGAAAAAAGCGGAACAGAGAAAAGTAGAATCATCAGTAGAAACTGTCATCATTCAGGAAATGCTTTTTCCGGAAAAATCCGGTGTCCTGTTTACAAAAAATCCCAAAGGACTTCTCAGTGAAATGGTGGCGGTTCTCGGACAGGGTCTCGGAGATAAGGTAGTGGAGGATCAGGAAAATGTACTGACCTACCACTATTTTCCGGGGAATCTTGTATCAAGAGGGAAAACTGCAGGGATAACTATATGGGAGATGAAAAGGATGCAGACTTAGAGAAAGCAAGTCGGATTCGCTTAGAGAACGAAAACTTTGCTGATTCAAAGAAAGACCATCGTGCCGGAACAATTGTTCTTACAGAGAAAGAGCTTAAAACATTATTTACCCTTGGCGAAAGAATCGAGCAGTTATTTCAAAAACCCATGGATATAGAATTTGCCATAGAAGGGGGGAAGATTTACATTTTACAGGCCAGAGAAATCACTACTTTAGACACACATCTTTCCCATTCGAATTTTTAGACAACAGCAATATCTCCGAAAGCTTTCCGGGAATCTGCCTTCCTCTTAGTGTGAGCTTTGCAAAGGAAATGTACTCCGGGATTTTCACTTCTCTCGGAAGACGTTTTCTGGGGAAGAAAGTTTCTTCCTATAAGGAACTCTTTCAACGCATGGTGGGAGAATTTTCCGGAAGAATGTATTATGAAATCTCCTCTTGGTATGATATCCTGCGGCTCCTTCCCTTTTCTAAGAAAATCATTCCGATTTGGCAGGGAATGCTTGGGGTATCCAATGAAGAAATATCCTTTTCCAAGAAGAAGCCGAGCTTCTTTTTAAAGTGTAGAATTGCCTTTTTATTTTGCTATTACTTTTTAGTTTCCCAAAGGAAAATGAAGGCCTTGGATCGCTTTTTCCAAAGAGCGCTATGCTCTTATACAAAACAGGTAGAAGACGAAGAGGATGTCAAGGCTCTGTTTTCGCTCTTTTTGAAGATGAAGGAAGACCTCTTAAGAGAGTGGGATATTACTTTGATGAATGACATGGTGTCCTTTATCAGTACGCATCTGTATGGGAAGAAAACGGCATTTTCCTTAGAAACCATGAAGCCTGTAGCGAGCTCTTTCCGCCTTAAAGGCAGTAGCCGGAAAGTATGGCTTAGACAGCGAAGAATACCGCAGGGAAAAGAAAAGCTATATTTCTGCCTATGGAGACCGGATAGAGGGAGAGCTGAAGCTGGAAACCAGAACCTACAGAACCAATGAAGAGCTACTGGACCAGTGGATTTTGGATGCTTTAGAGACGGAAAAAGGCGGGGCAAGATTCCAGGAGATTTTTCCGAAAGAAAAGTATAGCCTTTCGGAAAGACTGTTCGGAAGCCGAGCATAGTATGCAAAAAGCTTATGGGGAAGAAAGATAGTTTTGAGAAAGATGGCATAGAGACAGATTGCTCGGAGAAAGATTGCGAAGAGACGAGCCGAATGGAGAAGCCCTCTGAGGCGAAAACTGCGAAAGTCTTTTCCTTTATCGTCTTGCTGAATCCTCCTGCAATAATCGGAGATTTCCGTCTTCATCGCACGAGATGCTTTGGTCTAATGCGGCAGATTGTAGATAAAATCGGAGAGAAAACGATAGGTTTTGATGTATACTATCTTAGCTTAGAGGAATTAGAGGAAATGCTCTTTTCCGGCAAGGATTTTTCCTTGAAAATTGCAAGAGAAAAGGAACTGAAAGGCCTATGAAAGACTTCCTGTTTTTGTCTCGGTAAAACTCCTCGGAAAGGTGGATAGAGATCCACTTGCAGGGGAGATTGCTGTTTTAAACTATGAATCTTTCAAGGGAAAAGGAAATAAAGAAGGAATAGGCCGGGATACAGAAGAGGGAAAAGGAGAAACGGAAAGAAAAGAGGATGGCGAATCCACGCCAAGAGTTTTCTTTGGAAGAGGCGTTTCCAAGGGCATTTTTCCGAGGAGAGGTTTTTAAAGATTAAAAGCTTACAGGAGGTCAGTGTAGCAGATGCTAAGGGGAAAATCCTCTTAAGCTATTCTACGGATCCGGGCTGGTTCCCGTATCTCAATATGGCGGAAGGACTCATTACGGAAAGAGGCTCTCTTCTATCCCACAGCGCCATTCTCGCAAGAGAGCTGGAAAAGCCTGCGGTGGTCAATATTCCGAATATTATGGAGGAGCTGCACAGCGGAGACATTGTGGAGATAGAGGGAGATTTAGGTATTTGCAGTGTGGTAAAACAAAAGGAAAAAAGAGGATAGAAAGATAAGTGCTAGTCGGTGGATATCAAAGAGGAAGAGTAAGTCTGAGTCCTTATTTATCGCTTGTTTCAATATAGAAAGGGAAAATGAAAAACTATCAAATCAAAGCGGTAAAGGAGCAAGGGGAGAAAGAGCAATTTTTAAATCTTCCCACTATGCTGTATAAAAAGTCCTGTCTTATGCAGGACAGGAAAATGGAGGAAGCGGTACTTTCGGGAAAGCACATTTTAGTGCAAGGAAATCTTCGTTTTCTGCCCTTTCTTTGCGTGAGCTTAAAGGAGGAAAAAGAAAGCGTAGCAGGGCGGATTGCTTTAACACTGTATGAAGATGAGGATTACGGCTTTGCAGGCTTCTATGAAAGTATAGAGGAAGAGGAAGTGGCTCTTTTGCTTTTAGAAGCTTGTGAAGAGGAAGCCCAAAAAGCAGGGAAGAAAGGCTGAAAGGTCGATTGATCTTTCTTTTTCTGGAAGGTATCGCTTTGCTTTGGAAGAGAAAATGCCCCTATACCGGGGAACCTGCGAACAAAGCCTATTATCCTTATCTTTTTGAAAAAGGCAGGGCTTTCGATCTGCAACCACTATGTTTCCCACTTTTTATGATGCTTTTGGAGCCGTCCTATGAGAATGCAAAGGCAAAAGAAAGCGCTTGGAACATTTTTCAGGAAAAAGGGCTACCGATTTTTGCACCCTACAAAAGAGAACTTTGAGCGATACCTTTTCTGAAATTTATCCGCTTTTTAATGGAACGCTATAAGGATTTTTCAAGGCTTTCGCCATATGGACAAAGAGTCTTTTCTAATCCTTTACAGCTCCTTAAAGTATATTGTAGATGAAGAAATGGTCTTTTTGGCTTTATGATAAGGAAGAGCTGAAAGGTTTCTTCCTCTGTCTTCCGGACTATGGAAATCTACTGCAACAGTCTCTCAATCCAATTCGCCTTTTGCAAATCCTTTTCAAAAGAAGAAGGCCAAGCTGCTATATTCTTTTGTATTTGGCGGTGAAGAAAGGTTCAGAGGGACTGGGACTGGCCTTTTCTCAGCTGATCGCGGAAAGCTTAAAAAAGAAAAAGGCAAGGTCTATTGCAGGCACTGATCCAAAAAGGAAGGCCAGTGAAGGCTATTTTCAGGATAAAATGCGTGGGAAGTAGAGAGTATGTATTGTTAGCAAAGGAGTTTTTGTAAACTTAGATGAAAAACATCACGTTTCGACAAAGCGTAGTCTGTGCTCTGAAAAGGGCTGTATTTCGGTCTAAAAACAGAGAAAAATTATAAATATTACCTCTGTCTGAATGTCCTTTTTGTTCTATTGGATTTCTTTTATTTGAAGGTGGATTTGGTCACTTGGTATGCGGTGATTTTATGCTCTGCCGGGGTGTACGCCATGGAGTATATGAACACGGCAATAGAACATCTTTGGATTTTTCGACGAAGGAGGAGCACCCGGAAATCAAGGTAACGAAGGATCTCGCAGCAGCAGGAGTGCTTTGCTTCGGCATTGCTTTCTTTCTGATTCAGGGGATTGCCATCGGAAAGTATTTTTTAGGGGTAAATAGTATTTATGCAGTGGATATTGTCTTTATACATCACCATGTTCCCGGTGATTTTGGCAGGCGTTTTCAATATGCTGCTTTTTGAAAATTCCTTTTTGAAGAGTCGTTGCAAACCGATTGACGGAGGGAAAAACTGGATAGACGGAAAGCGGATATTTGGGGACAGTAAGAGCATTTTGGGATTTTGGCTCATGACTCTTCTTGGCGGATTTATGGAACTCTTTTGGGGACTTCTTTTGCAGGGCTTAGGAGAAACTAAGCGAAGCCTTTTTGTATTTGTACTTTGAAAAATGCCCCGAGTTTAATTTTTCTGATTGGCATGCTTTTCGGCTTTTTGTATATGCTCTTCGAACTGCCCAATAGCTTTATCAAAAAGGAGACTTTCGGTTTCTGCATCGGAGCAGGAGACAGAAGGCGAGGCTAAAAGCTCATTTTTCTTTATTTTGGATCAGATGATTCCATGCTTGGGATTATGCTTTGCCTTGGCATACTGGTGCATCTGACACCTGCACAAACTGTATGCGATTTTTCCTGGGAGGGTTTACCCATGTTCTCGTGAACTGCTTGCTGATTCTCTTTTAGGGTGCGGAAATATCTATAAAAACTGAAAAAAATAGTCATTAAATAAAAGAGAATATATTGGCAAATGGCAGAGGAAATAGAAATACAAATGCTAAGAATATTTTAGAGAATTAGTTGAGGAATATTGATGAAGAAAATTTTTAGGGGTCTATCACCCCAGTGTGCTTTTTAACCTATCTTGGACTTTCTCTTTCTTTATATGGAATCTTCTTTGGGAAAAAGCTTGGCATTTTCCTTATTTTGCTTCTTCTTGCCGGGCTTTGTGATACCTTTGACGGCATGAGTGGCAAACTCTTTTCAAAAGAAACTGATCTGGAAAAAGCCTTCGGAGTGCAGATTGATTCTTTGCAGATATGATTTCCTTCGGCGTGTTTCCGGTGCAGAGTTTATCTACAGTACTTTGCAAAGCTTGGCATCTTTTCTTTTGCGCTTTCTGTAGTATATCTCCTTTCGGTGGTGACCAGACTTGCTTACTTTAACGCAAGCGGTGGGGAGAAGAGAGATTATTTCATTGGCCTTGCCGTGACCTATGCCTCTTTCTTTATTCCCTGCTATGGTCTTTTAAGTTTGTATTTTTCCGTAGAGAAAATCCTCCCCGGAGAGCTTTTGTATGTCTTACTCTCTTTCTTCTTCGTTTTTCATTTCAAGATGAAGAAGCCGAGTTTGAAAGCACGCATCGGCCTACTGCTTTTAGCTGTTCTCTTTGTGATTTTACTCATGAGAAAGCTGTAGGCGGAAAAAGCAAATACTGCCGGGGAGAAACAATTTATGCAAAGAGAACATAAAAGCCGCATGTTGAAGACGTTGAAAAGTTTTATGCAGAAGAAGCAGACAGAAGGTATTAGGGAAAAAACGATAAAAAAGGAGCAAAATGCCTCTTCCATTATCGAGCGAAAAACAGGAAGGCTGATTCAAGAAGAGGAGTACGGACAGAAAGCTATTTATTTTTGTACCATCATTTTCTCGGAAGACTTCTTCTCAAAATGATTTTTGCCCGCCCTATTTTTCCTTTCTTCGAGGCTTGTATTACAACAGCTTTCTTTCTAAAAAGAGATTGCGCCTTTTCGTGGAAAAAATACGGACTTCCAAAGGAGTATTTTAAAGAAAAATTATAATAGCTTTTGGGGGCTTTCTTTTTCCAGAAAAGAAGCGGTGTACTTTAAGGGATGCGGGGAAAAGAAAATACAGAAGGACAATGGAGAGGATTGGAAGGAAAAGACATGCAGAAAAACGGACAGGAAAAAGGACGTGGGAAAAAGGACAGGAAGGGCAGCAGCCTTTTTATGCCACAGCATCCGGAAAGCTTCTGGCGTATAAAATAGATCAAGAAGGAAGGATTGTGCTTCCGGAGAAATCTGATTCGAAAAAAGAGAGCAGTACGAAAGGTAGTACGAAAAACTGTGCTAAAGGGTTGACCGGGTTACAGGAAGATGCTACTCGGAAAGATAGACCGAAAGAAAGACAGAATGAAAGACAGAATGAAAGAAAGGCATCCAATCCGCTCCCTTTGGAAATCAAAGGAAATCTCTATTCCATAGAAAAAATTCTGAAAGCGCCCTGTCCGGAATTCTTGAAAGGTGGAACGCTATTGGTTTTTCGCCTGAGCTTGCCGGACTATCATCGCTATATTTTCCCGGCTAGAGGAAAGCTTTTAAGAACAAAGAAAATCAAGGGAAGACTGGACAGCGTGCGTAAAGAGGCCGCCCACTTTAAGGCATTTTCCGAAAACAAAAGAGAAATCAGTCTTTTGGAACTGAGTAGCATGGGGAAAATCCTCCATGTGGAAGTGGGAGGCAATGCTCGTTGGACATATTCATAATCATGTGGGATGTAAACCGTCTTTCGATAAAGTCGTAGAGTGCCATAAAGAAAAAGGGACAGAGTGTTGTAGAGAAAAGGGAAATATTCAAATTAGCGGGAAAAATCATTTGGCTCATTGCTTTGCTGCAGGAGAGGAAAAAGGGCTATTTTTCCTTGGGAGGCTCTGACTATTGTGGAAATTGCTCAATGATAAAATTGTGATTGACGATGACCTTTTTGAGAATACGAACAAGGGTTTGGAAACGAAGCTGGAAATCGGGGAAAGGATAGGCTATGGAAAGGCTTAAACGCTTAAACATCTACTTTAAGGAAATGTATCCCCATTGTGCCGAGATTGGGACTGAGCGTGATGATTTTTCTGAAATCTATTTTATTGTGCTCTAAACCATGGGTGGAAAAGGACACACTTCTTTCGTATCACTCGGTGGAGGGACAGTCGAGCATTTTATAGTTTTTGTGCAGCATGATATTTTGGGCATGTTAATCTGCAGTTTTCACGGTCTTTTAGCTTCCTGCTTTGGCTAAGAATTGCAGATGACTTTAAGGACTATGAGCTGGATAAGCGACTCTTTGCTTTTCGCCCCCTTCCCTCCGGAAGAGTCACGAAGACCGACTTACGGATATTTGCGACAATCCTCATTTCCTTTACTCTGCTCCTTAACTTCCTCTTTATGAAGAACTTTATCTTCTGCTTTATTCTTTACACCTACGGAAGCTTAATGGCGGTGTGGTTTTTCCAAAAGCATAAGATTGCAAAGTCCCTGCCACTGGCTCTCGTCACCCATAATCCGGTGCAGATTCTTTTTAAACCTTTATGTGATTTCCTATGCCATTATGAAATATAAATTGCCGGTTTTCGATATTACCAATTTCATGGCTGTGCTTACTCTGTATTTTCCGGCTCTCATCTGGGAGATTTCCCGGAAGATTCGGGCACCGGAGGAGGAAACGGAGTATGTGACCTATTCCAAGCTTTTCGGCTATAAAAATGTATCCGCTTTGTCTTTATTTTGACTTGGGTAGACATTTGCACGAACTTCATCCTAGTATGGAGACTGAGTAGATTGTCCGTTTTGCTCCTTTTCTTAAACGCTCTATGGTGTTCCCTATTGCTTTTTGATGATTATGCCAAAAGTCCGGGGCGTTACCGTATTGTGTCCAAAGGTGGAAAGATACACCCTATATTCAGGAAAAGCCTGATGATTTTTAACGATAGTGGATTTTTGATTTTTCGGAAGAATGTAGAAATTTATTTATCAATACAATAAAAATAATCTCCATTTTTGAAGTGGGGGATTCTTTTCGAAGAAAAATAGTCCTATTCGTTATATAATAAGAATAATATAAAAAGAACTTATTTATCTTTGCGTGAGTAAATCGAGTGCAGAAGCTTTGAGAATGAATTGATGAGGTAGCGTTCATGGAAGAAGTAGCATTGAAAGAGTATTGCAGAGAAGTAGAGCCGGATGGAGAAACAAAAAGTTATGCCTGGAGCACGGCAATAGGGTTACAGGCTATGGGGGACTGCAGATTTCAAAGTTCTGATTGATACGGCGATTCAAAATATCGCGGGTGGTATATCCATCAAAGATGCCCGTAAAACCATTGAGGATTATTACGGAGAAGATGCAGGGGGAGCAGTGGATAGAAAGGCGGAAGAAGCGGATAGGCTGGCTGCCGGGACCTTTTGCTCTTTTTAACAGAGGAGCATTTTCCTTTCCGTAAATACCTCATATCTCCATACATCGGAAGCTTTTTCGAGGGAATGGAGGATTCAGCCAGAAGTCTGCGAGATTTTTAATATCAAAAGAAAAGAATGGGTGCTGGATGAAGAAAGTGTGCTATATGCCGGTGAAGCGGAACTGCAGGAAATGCTGGCATGCTCATTTATGGAGGAAAAAGACTTTTCTTATAAAGGGCTTTCCATGGAAGAAAATCATTCTGGCATCTTGCAGAGTTTATATCGGAACTTTGGCAGATTCATACCTTTTTCTAAAGGAAGTACAAGAGTCTCAAGCTTATTTTCTTTATCAAATATCTGGAATCGCTTGGTTTTTCTATGAAAACAATACATTTTCGGAAAAATCTTTGTATTTTAGGGAATAAAGCTGTTCACAGTGCAAAACTATACTAATCTGCAGAAAGGAATTTTTGGAACAACGGAATATCTTGAACTTTTTCTTCGGAACATGCTCTTAAATGAACAGAATCTCTTAGATAATGAAAGCTTGCATATTAGCGTGGATATAAAGAAAGCAGAAGAGGAAAGGCTTACGAGAGAACTGGAAGCAAAGAGAAGGAAAGACTCATGAAAGAGTTGGAGGCGAAGAAGGAAGAAGAGAGAATTATCAGAGAGCTCAGGAAATAAGAAAAGAGGTAGAAAGAATTATCAAAGAGCTGGAAGTAAAAAGTTGGAAGAAATCATTGCCAGAGAAAGTGAAGTAAAGAAAGTAGAAGAAAGGATCACCGAAGCCCATATTATAGGGGACAATGTGAATACAGAGAAAACTGATTTTGCAGAAGAATTGTATCGAAAGGAGAGGGCAGAGCGGGAAAACAGAATTGCAGAAAAAGTAAAGTTGGCGACCCAAAAAGCGCTTATAGAGTGTCGCGATGTAAAAATGCAAAATGATAACGAGAAATATGGAAAGTGAAAAGAGCATTTCAAAGCGCTTCTTTCTCTTAAGTCGCTGAGTTTTCAAGTAAAACAATAAGTCATATTGAGAGGCTATTTGAAGAATTTGCTTTCCAAAAGATATTTGGAAGAACAGCCGTTATTGAAATTTTTGCATTTGAAGAACTCCGGTGCTTCGAAATTCCTGCTCAATCTGTTGCAGGCCGGTATTATTGAAAATGTATCCGGCTATGGCAAGGGAAAATATAAATTTAAAAATAAATACAAATAATTCTATTGCTGGATTTTTCTCAAAACAGGAATCATGCTTATCACTAAGGAAGAATCGTAATCTTGCATCATAATAGACTTTCTAAATTAAATATAATATTAAGTTTTTGAAAGTAGATGAACTAGAATAGTATCAATTTTGAAATAAGACTAAGATATAAAATGATACATTTTGAGACTGATTAAATGAAATTTTAAATTATTTGAATTACTATAAGCCGAAAAATAATAAGTTTTCTGAAAGAACAGTAAAGTTATAATTATAAAAATACAATAAAATATACAAGTTTTGAAAGTGAAATGAAGATGAAAAATACTGGATAGAAAAAGAATATAAAAACAGACTGATTCGTTTGCAGGAAACGGAGAAAATAAAGATTATTTCCGGAATCAGGGGAGCAGGAAAGTCGAATTACTGCACGTTTATCAGAAATGGATAGAAGAGCATGTGGAGGGCAAATATCCTTTATCTGGATATGGAAGATGCTCAAATGCAGAGTTAAAAGACGGTCCATCTTTGCTCGGCCATATTGAAAAGAAATTATGAAGAAAAGCGCATTAACTTTCTTATTGTGGAGGAGATTCAGCTCTGTAAGAACTTTGAGAAAGCGATGCAAAAGTGTATATGAGAAAAAAATGTTTTAACATTTACCTCTCAGCTCCAATGCCTCTTTTATATGAGGATAAAACTGCTTTTTGGGATGAAAATTCTATTGAACTGCCGATTTTTCCCTTTAGCCTTTCCGAATATCTTAGGTACTATGAAATCAAAGCTCCTTCCCCTCAGCTTTTACCGACTTACCTTGCATTTGGCGGTTTATCCGCAACATTTCGCTTTAAATTCAAAGAAGATAAGACGGAATACATCAAGGAACCATACAATAAAAAGATAAAGAAGGATTTTCGAAAGGCATACGGCCTTTCAAAAGATTCGGCTCTTTTGGACTCTCTGCTGGCCTATCTTGATGCTTCATCTTTCTACTCTCTACCTCGTCGAAGTAAATTTCGAGTCTGTTTAAAAATCATGGAAACAAACCATATTACGATAGGGAAAAATATTTACAGCACCTTTGCGCTGCGTTTCTGTCTAAAGTAAAACGCTATGATATTCGAAAGAAAGTCTATTTTAGAAACTGCCGATAAGTATTACCTGACAGATCTTGGCTTCCGCTTTGCCTTACTGGAAAAAGAAAAACCGGACTGGAAGGGATATATGAAAACCTTGTTGCAATTGAAATTCGAAGAAGGGGCTATGAAATTTACGTAGGGAAGCTCTATCAGAAGGAAATCAACTTTGTGGCGATGAGAGAAAAGGAAAAACTTTACATACAGGTTATGGATGAAATAGAAGAGGAAGATAAGCTTTCAAAAAGCTCTATCTCCCTTGCGTGCGATTAAAGATTTCATCCTAAGCTACTTATTGCAAATACGGGAAAAGGACGAGTTTGATGTAGATGGGATAAGGATAATGGATTTGACGAAATGGCTGATGGAAGGCTAGGGTTTTAGTGATTAAACTAAGCAAGGAAACGAATGCTATAAACCGGGAAAATAAGAATCATTGGAGGTGGAAACAATGTCAAAAAAGGATTCCGATTCACAAAGATCTTTTATGTCGTTTATGTATCGGGGAAAAGAGATATTTAAGCCCTTAAATACAGGATGGATTGATGAAAGAGTGGCGACTGTTCGGGAGTGGGTTGCCAATGTTTACTTTTATACGAAAAATGGAAAAACCATCATGATTGATGCCGGCTATAATTATGAGCGTCTGGAAGAAAAAATGGGCTGGCTAGATATTTCCCCATCTTCCATAGAGGAGATTCTTCTTACGCACCTCGATACGGACCATGTCGGTGCTGTTGAGAAGGATAGTGAAGGAATTTTTAAGAGCGCAAAACTGTATATTGGAGAAACGGAAAGTAAATATCTGACCGGGGAACTTCGCCGCAGAGTACTTTTTAAGCTCTATAAACTTCCGAAAGTGGATATTGAAAATGAAATCGAGCTCTACAAGACGGGGATATTTTTCTATATTGGAGATATTAGGTAGAGACGATTTTGGTGCTGGGACATACCTTGGGAGCATCTGGTTTATTTGATTGATGATGCCTATCTTTTACCGGAGATACGATTTGGTTCGGGTCGGACGGAGGCTACAGCTTCTTGAATTCTCTGCAGAAGACAATGCACTTTCTATTCGTTCGCTGAAGACTGGAAAAGCTTTTACAAGAAAGAGGACTTTCACCGAAGATTATAGTGGACATACAGGCTGGACAGACGATTTGGAATTTGCTTTTCGCCACAGAGATAAGATTTGTAATTGATGAAAAACAGAAGCCGCATGACCGCGCCATGCGCTGACGGCTATGACGAGAGGGAGGATACGGAAGAGAGGGCAAGAGGCGAGAGACTCCTAGGCATGGAGTTATGAAAATCTTTAATCAGCCGATGTTAACAATATGGTTTAAGCATGTAACTCGATAAGTTAGCCTTTTCCTACCAAAGCTTTTTATCGTGAGAAAAATCTAAGGAGAAAAAGATGAGAATGACAAAAATCAGAGCAATGGTGCTGGCAGCGGTCGGTTCATCTATGGCACTTCCTGCCTTTGCGGGACAGTGGATCGACGGACCGAGTCTCCGGAAAATGTCGTAAAGAGGATATGGAAGCCACCCCCTAGCGAATGGAAGCAAATTAATCGGGGTGGTATAATCTTTGATGAAATGCGATATATGGTGGCTGATTAACGATCCCATTCAAAGAGTTCATAGATGAAGATGGGCTGGGTAGAAAAATTCAATCATTTTCTCGGATGAATCCGAGATCTACACTATTGGCGATATACGGATGAGGCTTTGTGATGGTTTGGATCTGGGATCAGGCTGACAGTAGATATAAGACAAAAACATCCTAAACCGCCTGTTGAAGACTCCGCATCTTGGGTATCACGACTATGGAGAACATGATTATTATCGATACGGTATAAACGATTATAAAACTGCATTTTATGCCGAGGTATCCAAGCACATTGCAGAGAAACAAGCTTCACTGCTAACTCTTAACAGGCTGAATAGCAGAAGAGATGGCGCAATTCTTTGGGAGGGCATTAATGGCGTGTTCACGCAGAATAACGATTGCAGATAAGTGGACTTATGATTATAAGACGGATGATAATACAGTCTACTTTAATGTAGTGGGTTATGATGAAGATTGTATAATCCGTAGTATAATTTTTAAAAAAGAGACTGCGAGTTGAACTCGTGCAGTCTCTTTATCTTGCGCCATTCATTATTACAGGTGCGCATATACTTCGGGTTCTTTCCATTCTTCAAGTTGCATTACTCGAAGTAAATCATATATAATCGATAAGGCTTTTCTAAAAGTAGGAGAAGCGATGGAAATTCATTATTTTAGATGGCTTACCAGTTCGATAGAAGCTTTTATTATGGCAGAACCTTCTTCTTTGATGGAAATTCCTTACTAAAACACAACAGGAGCGGAAAATGACGGAAAACAAAAATTACTATAAGAAGAAACTCATTCTTTTCTTGTTCATCATAACTACTATTTTCGGATTATTGAGCCTTTTTCGGCTATTACAGCGCAAAAAATTCAAGACCTCTGCGCTTCTTTCTGCCGTATTGTACGGTACGATTAAGCTATTTACTTACTCGTGTCTCCGATTTCTCCGGAGAGAAGACTCTTCATATATGAATTCGCAAAGTGGGCGGCGCCGATCCTGACCTCCGCCTTTATCTTTTACAGATTTCCAATGTCTTACTGCATGTAAAAATGTTCTGTAAATCGCCTGAGTGCAAAACATGTTCTCTTTTTGGAAACAGTGAGATGGAGAGCTCTCATCGAGCAATTTACAAAAAGAAAAACTATAAGATACCTCTTGTTACAAAAGGATTTTCTGGATGAACGGGTAAAGAACAAGTACGAGAAAAAGGAATTGCGTGTTATCAGCTTGATTTTGAGGAAAAAGCGATAAGAATGAAATTAAGAACTTTTTCTGCACTGAATATTTCTAAAAGCAAAGTACATTTTCTTCTGCGGAGAGTCCCGACCTGGAGAACTTTCTCTCATGCCAATGTCATTCAGCGCATTAAACCCCAAAAAGTCCCATTTCCACCCTATGTCACTGTGAGTCCGGTACGGTGGCGGCTATATGGAAGAACTGCTTGAGAGAGAGAAAGAAAGAAGAAAGTCTAAAGAAAACTGGATAGTTTGCATTTTTAATCAGAAAAGACCTGACGGTGCGCCTTATTATGGAAGATGAGCTTATGAGGAAGGAGTCTTTTCAGTAGTCTTTCTGAGCTTTCGGATACAAGCCCTGCTATAAGTTCTTATAAGAATCTGATATAAGCCTGCTACAGAGCTATACTGCAAAGCTCTACTATCCTTCTTCCATGCCTTCCGTTACGTCGGAAGCTAAGGATATATCTGTGGAAAAGTATGGATGAAGCTGATTCGCCCTCGCATATTTTTACTTTTTCGGAATCAATGACTTAAGTCTCCCTCTTATAAAGCAGCTTGCTAACGATGCGACTCTTTCTCTGCGACAAGACTACACTGATTGATGATGCCGCAAGCCGGAATCCGGACATACAAAATCCAAACCAGAAGTGGATATGCAAAAGTGGACATACAAAAAGGTGGATATGAGCATGGCTCCCATGATAAGTTTGAAAAAGAGCGCTGGAAATAGACTGCTTTGATCTTGGCAGCTCTACAGAGGAATGGAAACAGCAAGAGGGCTGCGCAATATCTAAAGAGCATCCGTGAAGAATCTGCGCCCCTGCTCATTTTTTCCTGATGCATCAGGATGTGATTCGAACCTGAAGGCCTTAAAGCTCATCAATCGTTATTTTGAAAAACTTCCGAAGATTATCCGCAATGTTTCGAAAAGTGGACTTTAACGAAGCTTCTGCCCCAAAAATCAGGGAAGATTCGAAGCTTTGAGACCTTTCGGAGATTGATGACGGGTAGAGGTCATTATCAGGAAGAACTGGACAAGCGTGCAGAAGCCTTTTTAACAAGTCCTATAATCAGGCATCCTCATAGTGAGAATGGGAGAGGGCATAGCTGGAACGAGCTTTTCTATGTGAGGAAGACTTCGTCGAGACAGTCTGCATCTCACGCTTCGATAAAAGAAGAAATCCTGAAAACGGTTTTAAAAGGAAAAAGCAGTCAAGAGATGAGGACTTACCTAAAGGAAAAATTTGAAGAATTCGCCCGTCTTCAAGATTTGCAAAAAGAGCAAGGAAGCCTTTCAGAAGGAATTTCGAGCATTTCTAAAAGACAATCCTGTACTGGACTTCTTTCTCGATTGGAGCACAAAAGGTGGTGTAACAGTTACTATGCTATGGGTTTTCGCTACGGGGAAAAGAAGGATGAAAGTAGAAAAACCCATCCTTGTCTGATTGAGGATTGGGAAATGGTAATCGGAGAAAAATTCGACATTTGTCACCCGGAATATGATCTGCTTTCCGTATTCACTCTGTTTCAAGAGGACGCTAAGAGGATAGGCAAAGAGATTTTAAGGGGAATAGGAAGATCACTACTCCAAAACAGTAGTAAGAGGAATAGTAAGAGGACTATCCAAAAGCAGGATTAAGAGAAATAGTAAGAGAGCTACAGAAGAGCAGTTTTAAGAGGAAGATGCAGAGGAGTATTAAGGATGGAAAAAGAATATAAGAGATGCCTCAATCAGCTATCGTCATGTGGAGCCGGACCAGAGTATTGCAAAAAGAGCCGCACCGCATGATAGAAAAGCTTTAAGTCGCCAAAGGAACTCTATAAAACCGGAAAAAAGACCGGCTTTCGTGTCTTTCGAGACAGGGAAGAGCTGGCCGCTAAGGATTTGAGTACCTCTATCGAGGAGGCTTGCAGGAAAAGTCACTATCTTATCGTGCTGTGCTCCAAGAGGACACCTTTGTCGGAGTGGTGTGAGAAAGAGGTGCGGACCCAGAGCACTCCCACGGAGATGAGAGGATTATTCCTGTGCTTGTGAAGGAGAGCCGGAAGAACTTCTCTGCACCATTAAAGAATCTGAAAAGAGGCGCGGATGAGAGCCTCGCAAGATGTGCTTGCGGCGGATATTCGACGGAAGAGGTGCTGAAAAAGGACTTTTCAGGCTATGAGACCTTACAAAATGAAAACAAAGAGAAAATTGCATGAGCTTACGAAACAGGCACTAAGCTCTTAAAAACGGAAAAGTATCAGCATCCTTGCGGCGATGCTTTCGCAGTTTCAGTGACCTGGAAGCAAAGAGATAAGGAAAGAAGAGGAAGATTGATTCTGACCATTTCCTCCCTTTCCGGTGCCATTCCTACTTTTTCGGTATATTTATGGCAAATGCTCACCAAAAGGCGCGGAGCAGACAGGAGGCGAAGTGCAGTCCAATGCCGCACCTTGATGAAGACCTCGAAGGACATTGCCAAAGAAGGGATTATCTTAAGTCGGTTTTGGTGGCGCAGGAAGCAATGAAGTCCTCAGAAAAAGATGAAGTCCTATGAGAGCCTTGCGGGAGAGGAGAGCTCTATCTTAAATGATGCAATTTATGCATGGGAGCCTCAACCTTGACATCGATTTCCACCGGAAACAAGCTGGACCTATATAGCGCTAAGCAATAACGACAAGTACATTGCCCGTATGGCGGACAACAATATGGCTGCTATTGCCGATGTGGAAATGGAGAAGTTAGTGCGCGAGTTTCTCGGGGGCACAGCCAACAGGTGAAGCTGCTCGTGCTTCCAACGATGACAAGCTCGCTGCCGAGGTGCATCTTTTGACGTAGCGTTATCATCCATGATGTGAAACAGGAGAGGAAAAAGCACGACTGAAATCGGTGTGCCGATGCTGACTCGTTTTCTGGAGGACGGAACAGTTTTTCTATATCTCCCTTTACGAACAATACGGTAGTTTCTATCGTTTTGATACGACGAACTCGGAAGGAGATAAGCAAATTACGGTCGCAGAATCGGTCCGTTGCAGATATCAAGAGAAAGACGGAAGTGAAGTACTGATTGGCTTTTAAGTGAAAAACAATGATCATCAGCTTTACCAGAAGAAGCATGAAGAGACGGCAGTATTTTGGAAGTAATAGAAAGAGAGGTGAAAGTGGATGCTGTGCAGGCTGAATATAGTGTGCCTTACAAAACGGCAAGCTATTCTGCAGACGGAGAAAGCATGCTCCTTTTTACCGACTGGGATGTACGGAAAATCTCTCTTTCGGATAAAAAGCCTTCTTTTTAAGAAGGATATAAACTCGAGTTCTACTGCTGTAAAAGGTCTTTTATAGAGAGTCCGAATGGGGAGAAACTGGTGGTGCAGTCCTACTCTGAAAGTATTTATCTTGGATGGAAAGAGCGGTGAAATATGAGGATGAAGTCTATTTTGAGAATCTGGATATGAAGTATTTTAATTATAATTATGAGACGAATACCATCATTGCCTTCTGGAGAAAATGGAAAAATACTATTTGGAAGGATAAGGTTGTTGTTGAGGATGGTTTGAATGTATGGGAGTGCTCATCGGAGCTGAAGTATCTGAAGGATGGGCAAGCTGATTGCCAACTCGCATGAAAGCCGAACAATCAAGATTATCGATACAAAAGTCCAGAATCTCTGCAGAGCCGGTTTATGCAAGAGTCATAAGGAACTCCAACGATTCATCAAAAGATGATTCTCTTTGACGGAAGAGATGATTTCTGCGGACAATGGAAAAACGAGTGAAAAATCATACTGATAATACTATTCCTTTTGGCCTTATGATACGAAAGAGCTATATTGTTTCCAATGACGGACGGTACTTTGCCTCTATTTGTCAGAAAAGGAAGTAAGCGGAGTTCCGTTTTTGGCGCTCTATGATCTGGAAAAGAAAAGAGAACAGAGAAGTGGAGATTGAAAGTATTTCTCCTGCCATCCATTTCTCGGACGACGGAAAAGGAAATCTTTCTTTTTAGATGACAAGAAGAGGCTGAAGATTTTTAGCACCAGAGGACTTAAGTGAACTGCAAAGCTATCCGGAGATCAATGAATCGGCGGAAAGTATGTTTCTGTCGGAAGATAACAAATCATACTGGCGCTGAACCGTTTCTCCGGTATTATCTCCCTCTTAATCTGGAGACGAGGCGAGCCGGTAGAGGAGATTCCCGGAGAGCGCTCTATCTGGAGCGCAACGGAGAGAAATTCGCATCAAGGCAAGTACAGAACAATACGGCATTTAACTGGAGTAGCAAAAGTGGACTTACAAGCATAGAGATGGATGAAGCGTGCAGCACATCACCGGTAGAGCTTTTTGACGACGTCAACTTGTATAACGAGAACGCCGGACTTCTTCTATGAGTTCAGAATAATGACGGAAAAAGAAAAGCCTATGTGTGGACTTTTGCAAGCGGACGTCTGAATGAGTTTCGCCCTCCATAAAAGAAGTATAACGTGAACGGTCATATTTCTCGGACGGAAAACCATTGTCATCGACCAGTTGTGTATGAGCAATACAATCCGGATGCACAGGAAGCAGATTATATGAGCTCCGCATAGTAAGATTCGAGCAAAGAACAGGTGGAGGAAGAAATAAACAAGATCCTCGCGCGGAAGAACCCTTACGAAAAGAAAAAGAGCAGATTGGCATAACGGCGGAGCAGAGAATTGGATTTTTAAGTATCACTACCTGAATATTGGATAGAACAGGGGCTGTAAAAATCAAAATACTTTCTAGCATTATAGGTCTGAACTTGGGACGCTCTGCTAGCTTCATGCCACGTAACGGATACTAAGCGAAACTGCGTTTCTGTGTTTTCTCAAAGTACCGACGGGCCTCAGACTACCCCGCATTCAGACCTATATTGCAAAGAATTTCTTTTACATTTCTGATTTTGACAGTCCACTTTTCTTTCAAAAGGCTATATCCACTTCTAATTATAATAACTAAAACAAGACTGCACAGTCATTGCCTTGCGCATCAAGATAATAACCACCGCCGAATCGAACAAAAGTCAGAGCGCTAGCATAAGCTGGATTCATGACTTGCGCTATTTTGCCTCGAACAGTTTTCATCGGACTCACGCTGACTTTGAAGCGATGATTTTCACCGCACATCGGCTTCGTCTGTGATCGAGAACAGCTCCTGGGGACGTGTGAGAAAATAAAACGAACATTCTTCGGCTCTTGTTTTTCGCAAGATGATTCAGTCCTGCACTTTCCTGCAGAGTTCTCTAAGCCATAGGGCTGCTCTATACTGATTTATACAGAAAAAGAAGCTCTTTTCGTATTGCTCATTAACAGTGTATTACTTGTATTGTTGGACTTGGTCTCAGCACAACATTGTTTACAGTCCATATGCCTACGCTGATTTACGGTATAGCCATCCGGGTGTAATCGTGTTTTTCTGCCATCCATCCGTAGTCATCAAAACGATAACACTCGGAGATGCCGTCGTTGTCTCCCGATCCAGCCATTTGCAGGAAGCTATGGTAGTTGCCGCTCTGCAAGGTCATACCACCACGCATTTCTGGAGATTCCCCCTGACCATCGAGGAGCAAACGCCGGAATGGCGGAGATAAGAGATAGAATAAAGATGAAAATATTGTTTTAGAATGCTGAGCTGTTTTTCTCTCTTTCTATCCCGTAAGCTATATTTTTCGATTCTGATATTCTGTTGTTTTGTGACTGTTTGTTGTGATGTAATACATAGATGCCCTCCTTTGCGGCATCATAGCCCAAAATTATCGGAATCAAATCAAGCTGAGGCAATACTCACAAAATTGTAAAAATAAACAGAAAGTTATTATACAAAAATATAATAAGAAGTAAGTGAATCGTTGTATACATTACAAAAATGGTAAAAATGCTTATATTCGGAAATTGTATATTATTAAAAATAAAATATATATTATGGGATTGTTTAGTAATAGTTATACAAAACAATCTATTTTATTGTCTATCCATTCATTTTCACTTTTCGATTACTTTATTAAGAAGAGTGTCCACTATGAGCTGTCTTTTAAAGGCGTATTTAGGAAGCCTTACATTAGCTTATAAATGAAAAGCTAACAACAGAAAGGCTGATGAATAGACAGCTCTTATAATTCATAACGAGCATCGCTCGCGAGCGTGCGGTATCTCGTTTGTAAATCTTCTGCTTAATCAGCAGTAACTAAAACAGTACTACAATAATCGTTTCCGTCACCATCTACAATATCCGAACCAAAGCTTTCAAAATCCTTTGACCAGCGACGTGATGTGCATGTGTTGGGCTGTCTTCCAGGCTTGAACCGTTTTCTCGGAGTGTGCATATTGCAGGGCGAATTTCCATAACATCATTTCTCAGTAAAAACGGATCCTGCCCTGCGCCTTTGTGTGAGAGAAGCTGACTACATTCCTGCGCTTCTGACTTCTGCACATGGCGTCAAACTCTCTTTTCATCTCAGGGAACTTTAAAGAGGATCCTACGCGATACTGATTGATCTTATCAAGAACTTCTTTTTAATAGGTGAGACTTTTGACTGACAGACGGAGAAGAAGCGGCATGGCTTGTTACATTGATTGCTTTGGTCTGCACGAGCGTTGTGACTGTCCATTCCCCGTTCTCGTTTACTGAGCAGCCGTCAGCAGTTACCGTGTTTGTAAGCAGGGAAACCGTTCTGATCAAAGCGTAACACTTTGCAACACCGCTTTGATTGTCATCAATCCATTGCCAGGTCGATTTACAATAGTTTCCATTTTCAAGGTCATAGCGCCAAAAGATAGGTCACGTGTCTCTTACCCAGCCCCCGAGCAAGTGCCGAAAGGCAGATAGAAGAAAAGCGGAGGAGATGAATGTTTTTATATGCTGTCTTGCATTTTTTACTAGAAATACTTTTACTACTGTTTGCTCCAATGTTGTGACGGTTTGTTCTGTGTTTTTCATACCATTTCTCCTTTCGAAAAAGTTTCTTTCCCTATATTGCGTGGCTCTGGATGAGGTAAATCGACACTTTTACTATGTTTAACTGTTTTTGTGATTATCGATATTAAATTATCTAAAAATATAAATCTATATGTGAATTATGTTACTATAAATTTATATATTCAATATTAAACTAGAGAAAACAAACAATATAGATACCATAAAAATATATAAAACTGTACATATATATATAAACCGTAGAAAAGAATTAAAATTAAGAATGATTTAAGTAAAATAATAAAACTAAAAATAAAAATAAAAATTTGCTTTAGAAAAACTAGAAAAATAAAAGCAAAATACGCGGAGCCAGTCCCGCGTGTTTGAAATTCATAACGAGTATCGTACGAAAAGCGTGCGCTTTTTCGTTTACTATACGTATGTTTATTCTGTTCTTGAACTTGTCGTATCTTTACACTTTCATCTTCCGTGCAAAGTTTCTGGATCTTCTGTTTTTATGCTTGCTATTTCAAGTTTCCTGCTATCTTCTGTTATTTTGCTTTCTATCAAGCTTTTCTCGTCTCTCTTTCCTTACGATGAAGATAAAATAGGATGCAGAACATCGGGATGATGCAGATATAAGGTGCTATATAGATATTGTTAGAACCGTATCCAGGCAGGAGGAAAGGTTCGCCGATGTTGTTCACGGCATGAGCCAGAACAAACAAGAGAGAGAATCGGCATTTTTCATAAAATAACCTAATATAATGCCCATCATTGCAGTGTAAACACCTGAATAAAACTGCGTGCCATATGCGAACATAAGTCCTGAAAAGAGAAGAGCAAACCAGGAACATCGAGGCCCTCTTCAAAAGCTGCGGAAGATGATACTGCGAACAAGATCTCCTCTACCAGGTCCGATTGCAACGATGGCAAGGAAAGTCCGATATACGGCCGGATTCAAAATCATCACACATTCTGAAAAAGCTTTGAGCTGATTCTCAAAGAAGAGGAGTGAGATGCAAGGAACCATGACGATAAGCCATGATGCCGGATAAACCGCCAACACCGAGACCGATTACGATAGCGAAGAGAATCCCGCCATATCGAATGGAAAGCTCCGCCTTTTCTTGGAAATACCTTTCGGTAGAAGATATAGCAGAGAATAGAGCACAAATGACAAAAAGGCATCAAGAATGCGGAGGTACCCTCTAAATCAATCTCTATGTGAGTTATATTATAGGGAACAGATTAAGCAAGTTGATGAGGATATCCCTCGATTCGACTCATAAAGAAGAGAATCAATAAGGGAAGAAATAAAACATCGCTCTTATGTTTAAGCTCTTTTTCTTTTCAAAACTTTTGTTTCAATTTTTTCTCCAATCTATTTTAAAATAGCAAAATAACAATGCAAAGAATAAAAATCCTTCGACATTTTCTGCGTGGAAAATTATAACGGAAGAATTAGAAAGTGACAATTATCCTTTTACACCTAATTACTCCATCACTTTTGCTTTTCACCTTTCGTAATAAATTTTGTAATAAAAAGATAGTATCTCATTTCGATGTGAAAGACAATTATGAGCCAAAAGATTAAATTACATAAATGATTTGAAAAGAACTATAAAAATTTAATACTTATTTGTTTAAAGGTCGATATAGCTAAGCAGAATCCTCACCAAAATTGACCTTTGAAGGAGGAGAAGGAACTAAAGTTATACAAAGAAGATGGCTGCCCTATTTTTTGCGACAGTACTCTGCTCTGTCTATGGTTTTTCCTGCCTTGCGGGAGAGTGGTCTCGACGGGCCGGAAAGCTCGAAGCGGTGGTACACGAAGATAATGGAAACCGTGTTACAAACGGATGGAAGCAAATTGATGGCGAGTGGGTATCATCTTAAGGATAACGCTACATTGATACAGGCTGGATTAATCTTCCGATAGCGTTTCTCGGAGAGGAGAACTGTTGAATAATAGCATACCTCAATGGCATTATCTCGATGCCTGGAAAATTGGAAAAATCAAAGAAATTATATCGGCGGCTATACGGATGACACGTGGCTTACTCCATGATGATATGTTTTTGAGGGAATGTAATATAGAGGGACTGAATCTGAGAAAGTTCCGCCTCCGGTAGAGGGAGCCAAAATTCAAGAATCCTGCATGACGACGGATACGCGTAGATGGACAGGTTGTGAAAGGCTCGGGGAATATGCATCACCCGACTCCAAAACGGAATTTTTAACGCTCTTTTCCCCATGCGCTAGGCCCGGAACGAAATGATTTTTCATCGAATTCGCAAGGCGCTTCTATACGGATAAAGCCTTTCTGGAATCCACAATGCTGGATTGGTTCCTTAAGGAAGCAGGAGCTGGAGTTATTCGGATGATGGCACAGGACTGATTCATGTACACTGGGTAGATTAATAGTAAGTGATGCTTATCGAAAGAGGAGAGGAGATTCTCATTCCTCGTGGAGATACCGGAATAGAGGTAGGGGACATCCTCGTGATGTACAGGTTAAAAACAGCATAATGAGAGTTGAGGATGCTGTAAAAATCAAAATAATAAAAGATTCTTTGCAATATAGGTCTGAATGCGGGTAGTCTGAGTTCATGTCGGTACTGCGAAAACAAGAGAAACGCAGTTTTCGCTTAGTATCCGCCACGTGGCGAAGCTTGAAGCGAGAGTGCCCTAAGTTCAGACCTATATTGCTTAGAAAATTATTTGATCTCACAGCCCTTTGTTAAAAACAGGAGAAAAACACTTATCACAACCTTATAATAATCTATCCTTTAGACGATATTCTGCAGGGATGATAGGAGTAGAAAGGCAAGGATTGTTTTTTGCGAAGTTTTATAGAACCCATGCTGCCAAGGAGGGAGAAATTTTGACATGGAGGGTTAAGGGTAGAGATAAAAATGCTTTTTCCTATGAGTAGGGGAGGGATTTGATTATGAAAAACGAAAAATTGCTAAACTGAAGAATCTATTGGGTAAGGAGACGGTTGGAAGAAGAAGCTGTCTCATCTTCTCTTGCTTATCTTTTAATCCTTTCGGCGTGAAAGTATTCTTATTGGGAATTGGCGAGTAAATGATGCGCCGGAGGGAAATACGGTAGAAATCAGAGGAGATCGAATAAAACCCATCTGGAGGGAGAAACGGTATGAGAACTCGCGAAAAAGGCAGTCCGGGAGGGAAGTTAATCTGTGAGGAAAAACGGAGAGCTCAGTTATAGCAGAAACGAAGATCCTGGAGCGATATAGAGAATTGCTTTTCCGAAGAGAGAGCATATGAGCTTTCCCGCTTGACCAGGTAGTGGAGGGTTTGGATGAGCTTTTCCGCTGTTGGCGGAAAGGTTCGTGCCTTTGTGAGTGGATCCGAAGAAGCAAAGAGGAAATACGGAAAAGACAGTATGGATGCAGTGGCCTTGATTTTCGCGGGACTCGCTCGAAAGACTCTTACTTGCCGTGAAAGGAGAGTCTTAGTTTCGCAGCGTAAGAGGACGCGATGCGTCCTCGGTAAGCGGAGAGGAAGCTACTCCCGGAGGAGAAGGCGGCCTGGACAGGCAGTAAAAGAAAGTCGTGGACTCCGGTATTGCTGGTCCTGAGAGGTCTTGCATCCGAAAGCGGAACAGCTCTGGTCCCAAACAGGAAATCGATCGGAAGAGCCAGACCAACGCGGGAAATGCTCCGAAGCAGGAGTTTGCAGCCCGGAGGAGAAACGAAAATCAAGCGCAAGAAAACGAAGAAAATCTTTCCTCCGGAGAGGGATAGAAGGGCCAGGCTCGGAAGTCGATTTCCATGAAAAGTGCAGAGACTGGGAGAGTCGGTCCTGCAGCGGACATGACGATCTGCAGGAGAAGACGTAGAGGGAGAAAGCCAAGAGCTTTTACTTACGGTACGGATATGGAAGCACTTTCCGGAGAGGGACTTTCGTCGATTCCGGCAGCTGATCTCAGTTGCATCCGGAAAAAGCTTTATCGAAGAAGGAAATGCAGAAGAGGTGAAAAGTCCGGAGAAACGACTTAGAAAGCAGAGCGGAAATCTCGGAAACGATTGTTGAGACTGTAGAGCAGGAAGAAACAAGAAACAGAAAAGGAAGAAACGATAGCGGAAAGCGAGACGAAAAGGAACAACGGAGGAATCAAGCGAAACAGAGGAATCAAGTGCGGGAGAAGAGAAGGAAAAGCAAGATAGAACGGAGTATCAGCTGAATGGTACGGAGCTGATTTATTTCCTATATGAAAATGAAGGCGATGATGATTTATCCTTCCACCTTTTTGTGAGCGAGAACAGCTATCCGAAGATTCGTGTTCTGGCAGAAATAAAGTCGGGCAGACAGCTTCTGCAGGACGGAAATCCCGGAAAAGCGAAAAATGCTGCGGATTCCGCCGGGAAGAAGAGAAAGAAGAGGACGCCGAAAATCGAGCATCCGGATCCGGCTTGCTTGGATCAAAGACGGAATAAAAAGCGCTGTATAAGGAGATGAAAGACGGCCCTGATGAATATTTTTCTCCGAACTCGCGGCGAAGCTCTAGGAATACAGTTTAAATGAGCTGGAAGAATCAGCCAAAACATAGAAGTGGAAGGTTTGGCACAGTAGAGGTCTTCTATGATAAAAGATGACTTTACGGAGAGAAAGTGGACTTAAAGGCGAGCCTTCTAAAAACCGGAGGAAGTGAAAGAAGACCAAGAGGTGTGAAGCGACCACAGAAGAAAAAGAAGAAACTGTCAGAAGAAACTGAGCGCGTCGCAGAAGAAAACCGAAACGTACGACTGTAGAAGAAGCATCCACAGAAGAGGGAGCGACGGCAGAGGAAGCGACGGTAGAGGAAGATGGCAGAGGAGAGCGCTGGAAGAGGGAAGGACAGAACAAAGAAAGGAGAAAAGGCAAGAACTTACGATGTTTTGCGAAGAAAAGGGAAGTGGAAGCTTTAAAGAACAACGGCATCTACGATCAGTCCATCTCTTTGGATATCCATTTTGAAGATAAGAAAGGACAGGGAGTGGAACTGTCCTCTCGTTTATGCGCTTTTATATCGCAAAGACGGCACTTCCGGAAGAGGTAAGGAGGAGAATATTCGATACACCACTTGGTCGAGAAGGAAAACGGAGAGATTGGACCATGTGGAGCTTCTTTTCGGCTGCGAAAAGTTCTGCGGAAGAGCCGGAAAAATGAAAAGAAATAGCGGAATCAGGAGAGGAAAGTGCTGAAAAACAGAGACGGAGAAAGAAAATATCTCCTCAGACGGAAAGTGAAATACAGAGAAGGAAAACAGCGAATTTATTGTCCGGGAATTTGAGCAAAAGTCACCTATTCTTTGACTTGGTCTAGTGGAAAGCAAACAATAAAGAAATTATAAAACTGTAGACGGTGACTTCAGACAGATGGGACCGAAATTGATATAGATATGTCAGAATTTTGGCGGAGCGCCCTCTTTCAGAATAAATACTACAAAAACCAGTCATGATATATTGTATGTATGTAGCCCTCTTTGACGCGCTACAGCATCCATATGAGACAAGCAGACGGATACTCACCTGTGGCTGGTCCGCAGTCTATTCGGGTTCTCTACCGCTTTCCAGTATGAAATACGAGAGACAATAGGAATACGGGAGTAACTTGTACCGATCCGGTTGTTTACCTGACAAACGAAGAGAGTACTCGGCAGTGGCATTATGATACTAACCAATAGAGCGATAATCCTGCAACGTATTGGGCGAGATCATGGAGCTGCATGTGGAGAGTGATTACCTTTTTACAAATTAAACGCAAAAACCATAATCACAGCCATACCAAGTATGATATGGAGATGAAACAAGAAAAAGTATATCACGAAAAAGCGGACGGTTCCTATGACTTGACATCAACCGCAAGACCGGAGCGTGGCAGGGCGAGAGAAAAACAAACTGGATATCATCGTGGCTTTATGACAAGTCGATTTATATGGCTTTTGGATTTTTATGCGCACGGTATCGGATCTCGGAGGAATTCCCCTCACGATGATGCTCGAGGCAGATAATGATGCGGGCTCGAAGCACAGATATGGAAATTGATATTGGATAGCCTGCTGGACGATATTGCGAAAAATCCGGCTTACGATGCACAATTTGCATTGGTTACGATGGGAGGAAAGAGAAATCTTAACATCAATGGCGGGAGTTCTCGCAACGGATGAGGCGAACAATGACGCGAGAAAGTTTTCGGCTACGAAGGATATCTCGGTTTTAAGCCAAAACTGGATTCTATCCAGTATGAAAGGAGAAGAAAAAGGCGCAGCATGACGCCTATGAGCACCATGGCTTGAACTACGCTGCGGAATTAGGCAGTGGAAGATTTCAGAATGGCGATGCAACAACGGGCTATGAAGGCATAAGGTCGGACGCAAGAAGAGTGCTTTTGTTACAGCTTATGATCCGAACTTTTCCTATTTTCCGAAATACGAAGGCGGAGGAATACCAACCATTTTCTTGCGAAAGGCGGAAGATGCTTACGGAAATAAAGTTGGTCAGTTCCCCGGAAGAGTGGTGGATCGCTTACAGCTGGGACCAGCAGAAACAAATCTTTTAAACTATCTAGTAGTTACTATGAAAACCGCCTGCGGAGAAGCACCTGGCATTGCGCAGGTTGATTCTGAGTGGAAGCGGACGAGGCTTTGAGGAAGCGGCACTAACACGCGCCCGTGGAGCACTTACCGGACTGAACGAGACAGATGCTTTTTATGCCATTGCTGGGACCGGATGCAAACCAGCCATCTGGAAGACTTGATTGGGGCAAAACGATACTGGGCTAAAAACGGGCATCCCCATGAGCAACCGCTAGTAGCGATATCTCAGAACAGTCAGTTATCAAAACTAACCAGTGACGGTTCACCGGATTTAATAGACATAAAAACGTCTGTTCCAGATTGCGCCGATTCGTATCAGTGAAAGTAACCATTTGGGACCAGCTTAGTGAGAATGATGGAGTGCGCGACAACTCGAACCGATAGATAAAAGCGCAAAGCTAGAGCGGAGGTCGACAGACAAAGGGAAACCAATATCGAACTGGAGAATCCTGACGATAGCGATTCAACCAGCTAGAAGTCTGGGATTTTTCGGGCTTTTAAGGGGTAGAAGCGACTGCATGACCCCGTCGGAAAATAACGAGTTGAAGACGCAAACCAGGAAATTTCAGTTTTCCAAAGCGGGCTAAGAAACGTCACGGTGACTCGAAAATCTCACAGAAAAAGCCTCACGAAAAGTATCAGAAAAACGTTCTGAGTTATGATAAAGACTAGTGAACGCCGGACTATAGCGGAACAAAGGATAGGATATCTTGATAATGTAAAGGAGATAATACTAGTGAACCAGAACGCCGGATCTTACCCAGCTTAAAAAGAGGAGATATCAGAACGGACCAGTGTACGCTTTTATAAGAAAAGTCCCGGAGGAAAGAGTTTCACTTCTGAAAGAAGCGATTCTATTCGAAGAAGGGGCTTACTTTAGTATGTTCATTTACAAAGATACTACTGAATGAACCGCCGGAAAAGACGATACCAAAAACCGGTTATACAAGTTGACGGGAACCATTCGTATAGTGAAAAAGTCGACAGAGCAGACGAAGAAGACTGAATTATTAAAAATCTGTTCTTTAAATTGAAGAGGAAATTCGGGCACAACGAATTTCCGCCGGTGAACGGCATAGCAAAATTCACTATGACGAAGTCGAGACAAACGGACTATGGACCGCTTGTGACGAGGAGAGCAGGAGGCACAAAAGTAACGAGGGATGGGAAAGAATCTAACTCGGGTTGTTCCTCCTGCGACAGTACATGACGGTAAAAACAATATGTTTTATCACAGGCTTGGTGCCGGGAAGAAAAGCACAGAATCTTTCTGAATCATGAGCAGTTGCCGGTGAGAAGCGACGATTCAGGACGCATCCTCGCTTTAAAAACTTGAAAATCTGCAAAACTACCAAAGCGAAAACGCAAGCAGAACCTATGAAGTGGACGCTTACTTGGCGGAAAATGAAACCAAAGGCTGGGTGCGAAGAATGTCTCATGAAGAAGACGACAAGCAGATTCTTAGGATTGAAAAAGGTCAGTGGAGATTTGGCGGATAAGAACCAGATATTCTTTCCGTTTGAAGCTCTTTTAAACCGGACGGCGTGGCGATTAATCAAAACAGAGTTCAATACCTGGAAAGCCGGTTTTCGACCGATCATGGTGCGATTCAGTTTAACTCAATGCAGGCGATTCCTTTTATTGCCTTTAGCCTGAAAAGCAGAGCAGCATGAATTTGTTCTCCCGAGAACTTCAAGTATATGGTCGGAGAAGCAGTTAGATTACGCCCCGGAAGTCAGCACCGGCTATGCTTTTGCAAAATCTGGATGCGGTACTGTATCGCTATACCCTATGAAAAAGATGTGGAGAAGAAATTGGACGCTCAAAGAAGTCCTCGTCTTTACAAACCATAGAGATCCGATCTGCGCCGATGAGGGCTTGTCGGCTATGACGAAATCATGGAGAAAATGATTCTCTTCTCTTTATAGGATACAATATTTATAATGAAGAGAGAAAAGTGGATTCTTCATGCCATGATTACGACAACAGAGATGCTATATTTTTCGGACAGTGTTTGCGTATGAGCTGGTGTGCAGAAAAATAGTTTGCTATAACTCTGTTTTGCTTTCAAAATTATACTCAAAAGGGTGCTCGAATATTACGTACCGCCTCCAAATCTCGTTGGGATTCTGGTCTAACTTTGGGGTCGATACATTATGTCTGAGCACTCGTAGTGTTTTGACTCCTCCTTCTATGCTTTGAGCTAGGTTTGTTCAATGTGATAAGATGAATGGAATAAAAACTGAAAATACCGCATAAACTACTCGTAGTAGATGCAAAATATCTTATACCGAGAAAACAGGAAAAAGATTCGTGAGGAGATAAAAATGAGTCGTGGGGAAAAGACCGAAGATAAAGCTTACCTACACAGACCAGAGGGAAAATGGGCGTCACCGCGGTCATGAGGTGGGGACAGTTTCGACTATGATACGAAGAGGAAAATCGTCCGATGGCTATGCGCACTGCGCTTTTTCCGCATGTCAGATATCTTGCGGTATGGCGGCAGCTCCCGGACAGCCTGAAGGCGTGGCGGAGTTTTGCTGTTCCAGATGCGGACGTTGTCTTAGTGTTTAAAAGCGGAGTATGTGGAAGAATGAAACAGATAAATTCTCTGAGGAATAAAACGTAAAAATTCCGACAAAA